>Ga0302324_100000339_pt1 | contig 125286 bp, 106 predicted proteins | sample Palsa_T0_1_FD_201949 | JGI IMG/M metagenome (GOLD analysis project Ga0302324, IMG submission 201949) | Peat permafrost microbial communities from Stordalen Mire near Abisko, Sweden - Palsa_T0_1 | ecosystem: Environmental > Terrestrial > Soil > Palsa > Peat permafrost | place: Sweden: Abisko... | reverse complement strand
CGCGCCCGCCGTGTTGCTCCGGTCGCCCTACGGGCTCCCTCCGCAACACGGCGGCACCACTACCCTTCACACCAACAACAACCACCAGCTCTCACAGCAGGTGGACCGATGAACGGGGTCCGGCCAGCCCTCGTAAACCAAGGCTTCGCCGAGGCAGACGTCGCCCCGAATCCTGTTGCGGAACGAGTCCAGTCAGCCGGCTCGGGTTCCGCCGACGGGCAGCTCTAGCCGCTGCCGCGCCCGCCCAGCGACGCGTCTGGGCGATGATCTGCTCTCACGTGCGGCCACGGGCACGATGGGGGCGATCAACGAGCTGATCCTCAAACGACTCCAGCGCTAGCACTGCGGGATCGGAGGACTCCAGGTGCCGGTATCCGGCGTGCTGATGTAGAGATCGCTGACCCACCCCCCGTTGGTGAGCTTGTCCCAAATGTCGCTCGACGTTCCTTTTGATGGGCTCGGGCCAACGGTCTCGCCGAGGCCTTGACATACGATTTGGACTTCGGCGCCTTCTCCTAGCGATCCCACGACTGCATATTCGGAATAACCTGGACCGGAACGGATATGAAGTCCGCAGGCGCCATCAGCACAAGTCCCTTCGACTACGTAGGTGTAGTACGCGGGTGGTGGCGGAGGCAGAGGTTCAGGTTCATGCGGCGGAGGTTTGGCGGAACCACCACCGACGGGCGGCAACTGTTGTTGCGAGCTGAGAGTGATCACGCCCCCTGAGTCGAGCGACTGCCTCTGCGCGAGCTTAGCTGCTGCGCTCTTTAGGACTCCCTCGACGGCTGACTCGCCGATGCCGCCCAAGTGGATGGGTCCAAGGTTGACTGGTCCGAGGCCGAGTTCGAAGAGGCAGCCTATGGCGTCAATGGCGCCGGCCACCCACGAGGAGGGATTGTGCTTCTCGATGCAGGGGCCGACGCTGGCGAGCAGCGTGCCGCCGTCGGTTAGTAGGTCGCCGAGGACTGGCACGAGATTGTCAGTTACGGTCACTCCGGCATTGGGGGTAAACCGAACCGTGCTGGTTGGGTTGAGAGCGTCGTAGTCGAGTGTGTATTGACCGCCTGGGGCGAGCACGCTCTGATATCCGTTGCCGATCAGGGGCTTGAAACACGAAGCCGGAAGTCCTCCGGTGCACGCATCAACGGTGAAGGCGGTCTTCGTGGGGTTGATGAACGTTACTTCCTCGTTCGCGCGAGAGCTATCGGGTTTACTCACGCAGACCTGGAGAGTACCTGCGCCGCTGGCAGAGACTAGGGGGTCAGGGTCAGTGCAGGACGAGTTAGCTGACGCAACTGCGGTGGGTTGGAGCGAGATTTCGAGTCGTTTAAGTATGTACGCTTCGAGATCGATCTCGGTCCACGTCGAGAGATGTTTGATGCGAGCGATCGCAACGCGTCCGTTTGGTGCGACGCGGGCGGGCACCGTGTACCACGCGCCGTGGCTTCCTTGATAGGCGAGCACCACGATCGAGCCATGTGTGTATCCAGTGGGCAGTGGAAGGCGTAGGCTCGCTGGGCGGTGGAGGTCACCTCGACTGACCCTGAAGGCGAAGGTACCTGGACTATCACTGCCGAAAGCGCTGGGTAGACGGCTAATAGTCACGCGGGCGCGAGCAGGCAGGGTGCCGTTGCTGGCGATCAGCTGAGCACCGCCGAGCGTGAGCTTCAGGCCGCCACGAGAGTTCGCACGCCCGCTCGCCTCGTCGCGCCCCCAGGCCACGCTCGCAAGCACGAGCGTAAGCATTATCGAGCAGATCGTTAGGCAGACACTCCGCCGCAGCATCTCTTGGCGCATAGTCGATGATCATAGTGACGTCCGTATGACGGCGTCGGCTCATCCGAGGAATGCCAAGAGTTGGCATCCGGACGAGCTGCAGTCATCTCGCAGCTCGCTCGGCAGACTTCCGCTTCGCCGGGCGAAAGCACGCGGTGTGAGGCACCTCAGCCGGCGCTGTCGATACTCGTTCAAAGCGCGAGCGAGCGGTTGCGGCGGGTCGCGTCCCGCAATTGAGCGGGAGAGGCGGCGAGCGACCTCGCGTTAGAGGCTGACGGCACGCACGCGAATGGGTCTACCGCAGCGCAGCTAGGAGACCAACGACAGCCTGACGGTCGCTCTTGTGGCAAGGTATTCGTGGTGTTGATCGCGATCCTTGCAGCGCTGAGCAGCGCGATCACCGTGATACAGGGGGCGTGGACAGCCGGCTCAGCGCTGGTTGCCCCTGACCAGACCGCGAAGGGTCTCGTGGAGCGTGCACTTGATATCGAGGCCTCCGACCCTGACGGCACAGGCAAGACGACATTTCCGCGGCGGTGGCGGCGAAAGGCCGTACCGGCGCTAGCCGATTGGCTAACGGCAGAAGCGACAGCTCGTCTGTTCCTCAACTGCGACGATAGCGGCGTTAGCGACGAGCTTGTCTCAGCGCTGGGTGAGTGCCTGAGCGCCGCCTCCGCTGGGCTTGATGCGAACGGCGTGGAGTCGTTGGCCTGCTCCTTGCTGGTCGTGGTGCTGGCTCAGTATGCCCCCCAAGACGTCAGAACCGCACTGGAAAGGGCGAAGTCTGCGAGTGAGGGCGACCAATGGCGACGCTTCGCCGCATCAGCACTTGAGACGCTCGAGGCGAGCGCCGACGCGTCGCGGAGGGTCGCGAGCCTGCTCAGCGTGCCCAACGGGTCATATCGTCGCTCCATCGCCCAGCGCCTGAGTTTCTTGGTTGCCGAATTCGTCGGCCGTGAGGACACGATCGAGGACCTCGAGACCATCCGGCCGGGTGAATTCGTTTTGCTGGAGAGCGATGCTGGCGACGGAAAGTCGGCTCTTGCAGCCTTGTTGCTTCTTCGCTTCGAGGAGCGTCTGTGGGCTCCAGAAGCTGATGTCCTCACGTTTTTCCGCGTATCCATTGACGAAGGACGGAGGGAGACCGCCAGCTTCTTGCGCGCCTTGACCCAGCAACTGGGACGCGCCCTACCTCGGGATGTGCCGGCCGGATGGAGCGTCGAAGACATGCGGGACCTCGCCGCCAACATGCTCGCCGAGCTAGTCGAGCAAGGTCGCCAGCCGCTCCTCATCGTTGACGGCCTCGATGAGCAGGGCAGTGTAGTCCCCACGGTAACCCAGGTCTTGTCTGGTCTGCTCTCCGACGACATCGCGTGCATCGCGACGACGCGCCGGAATCCGGACCCGACGCTCCGGCTGGCCCCAGACGACCCGCTTCGTCACGCCCGGAAACTGCGGCTACGTCCGTTGAACGTCGCCGAGGTCACGGAGATCCTCACGAGACGGCGTCTCGATGGAGGACTCGCGGCCGAGTTGTGCCGGGTCACGCGCGGCAACGCTCTGTACGTGCGATCGGTTGCCGTCGAAATGGCAGACAGGGGCGAAAACGTCCTCAGGGACCTGAGCGTCGACCCGCCAGCCAACGTTACTGTCTACTTCGACAGTCAGTTTGCCCTGCTCCGCGACCAAGTGAAGGCCGATTCGAGGACCTGGAAGTCGCTCGTGGCCGTCGCCGCTGCTGCCGGGCCCATCAGCCGCCCTGACCTCGGCAGATTCCTTCGTCTCACTCCCGCTGAGGTCAACGACGCGTTGCAGCCGGCCGAACGTTACCTGCTGCCTGACGCCGACTTGCAGTATTTGCATGTCGAGTTGCGACGGCGTGTCGAACGCGAGGCTGGGGATCTGGGTCCAGTGCGTGCCCAGTTCTTGGAGTGGGGCGACGAGACGCTCAGCTCGGATGGCCAGTTGCCCGACTACGTGGTGCGTCATCATGCGGCGGCCCTCGCGGAGCGCGGTCGCGACCATGACCTGGTCGCCCTTATCAGCCCTCGATGGATGACGGCTCGTCGGGCCGTCGACTTGACGTGGAGGGGCCTAGTGCAGGATGTCACTTTGGCCATGGACGCGCTTGGCCAGCGTAATCATGCGCCGAACATTGATCTTCTCCGACTTTGCTACCTGAGGGCCCGTCTACGATCGGCTGCCGCAAACCTGCCCGAGTCGTTCTTCACTGCCCTCGGAGCCAGCGCGCAGCAGGAGCGGGCCGAGGCGATCATTGACACCATTGTCGACCCGGTCAAAGTTGTCGGTGCACTCATTGCACTCAGCACGACTTCCGAAGCCGAAGGAGCTGACTTGTTCATCCGGGCCGAGAAGGTCGCCGGCTCGATCACCGACCCGGAATCTCGGACCCGGGCGCTGGCGGCGATAGTGCAGGCCATGGCGACGCGGCCTGAGTTGTTGGGCCAGGCCGAAGAGCTCGTCGGTACCATCACCGACCCGGGGTTGCAGGCCCAAGCGCTCGTAGCGATCGTGCAGGCCGGTGGATCGCAGGTGCTGTTGGCTCGGGCCGAGGTGGTGGCGGCCTCCATCACCTACCCCGGCTCGCAGGCTGAAGCGCTGGCGGCGATTGTGCGGGCTGGTGGACCGCCGGAGTTGTTGGCGCGGGCCGAGGAGATAGCCGCCACCATCACCGAATCGAAGTCCCGCTTGTGGGGGTTCCTGCGTGCGATCACGTCGGACAGGGCTTTGACGGCGATCGTGCAGGCCATGGCGGCGCGGCCGGAGTTGTTGGCCCGGGCCGAGGAGATAGCGGCCACCATCATCAACCCGCGGGCGCGGGCCGAAGCACTCGCCGCGATTGTGCAGGCCATGGCGGCGCGGCCGGAGTTGTTGGCGCGGGCCGAGGAGATAGCGGCCACCATCATCAACCCGCGGGCGCGGGCCGAAGCGCTCGCCGCGATTGTGCAGGCCATGGCGGCGCGGCCGGAGTTGTTGGCGCGGGCCGAGGAGACAGCCGCCACCATCGCCGACCCGCGGGCGCGGGCCGAAGCGTTCGTGGAGATCGTGCGGGCTGGTGGACCGCCGGAGTTGTTGGCGCGGGCCGAGGAGACAGCCGCCACCATCGCAGACCCGCGGGCGCGGGCCGAAGCGTTCGTGGAGATCGTGCGGGCTGGTGGACCGCCGGAGTTGTTGGCGCGGGCCGAGGAGACAGCCGCCACCATCACCAACTCGTCGTTCGAGACCGAAGCGCTCGTCGCGATCGTGCGGGCTGGTGGACCGCCGGAGTTGTTGGCGCGGGCCGAGGAGATAGCCGCCACCATCACCGACCCAGGGGACCACATGCGGGCGCTGGGGGCGGTCGTGCAGGGCATGGCGGCGCGCCCGGAGTTGTTGGCCCGGGCCGAGGAGATAGCGGCCACCATCCTCGACGCGGGGTACCAGGCCCGGGCGCTGGCGGCGATCGTGCGGGCGGGCGGACCCCCTGTGCTTTTGGCCCGGGCGGAGGAGATGGCTGCCACAATCACGAACCCTGGGTCCCGGACCTGGGCACTAGCGGAGATCGCGGAGGCCATGGCGGCGCGGCCAGAGTTGTTGGCCCGGGCCGAGGAGATAGCCGACGCCATCCCCGCGTCGGAGCACCGGGCCGAGGCGCTGGCAGTGATCACTCGGGCCATGGCGGCGCGCCCAGAGTTGTTGGCCCGGGCCGAGGAGATAGCCGACGCCATCACCTACACGGCGTACCAGGCCCGGGCGCTGGCGGCGATCGCTCAGGCCGGTGGATCGCCGGAATTGTTGGCCCGGGCCGAGGAGATAGCAGCCACCATCCCCGACCCGGGGGCCCAGGCAGAGACGCTGGCGGCGATTGTGCACGCCGGCGGACCGCCGGAGTTGTTGGCCCGGGCCTGGGATATCGCCGCCAGTATCCCCGACCCGAGGTCCCAGGCTCAGGCGCTGGCGGCCATCGTGAAGGCCAGTGGGCAACCAACGGTCCGAGAAACGGCACTGACTCTTGCGCTCGAACCACTGTTTGACGCGCCGGATATCAGTTCATGGTTTGAGTGGGTTCCCGACGCCGTTTCTTTGCTGCGTGGATGCGATGCTCTGGACGTCATCAGCGATGTCGGGAACGCGACCATCGAGATCGATCGAGACTTCTTTGGGACCCCATCCGTTCCCCTGTCGCGGAGCTCTTCGACTGAACCAAACTGATGGCTGCACGAGTTCGGCCCTCACCCGACGCGCCATATAGACCAGCTGGGCCGATGCCAAGCGAGCTTCCGCTGGCGGGCCGTCTACGCTCGAAGGATGGACATCCTCGACGCGCTTGGGCTAGCCGGCCGGCTGTGGCCGCGGCTGGTCGCGGTCATCGTCGCCGCGACGATCCTGCTGTTTCCGCACACGGCCAGCGGCGTGTTTCGAGACGCGGTAGACGCCCGCGCCGCGCAGGTTACCGCGCTCTTGGAGAAGGTCTTCCGTCCCATGCTTGCACGGGCGCGACGACACAGCGCAGCAGTCGACGCCGCCCGCCCGCCGGCGTCGCTGGGGTCCAATTTGGGGTCCAAAGTGAGCGCAACTCATGGGCACTCAGCTACACTCAGGCCCAGTAATCATCGGGGTTGAGCACCCGTAGCCACCAGACCTCTCGGGCTGGGGGCCGGGCGGTCGCAGGTTCAAATCCTGTCTCCCCGATTTTCCTTCAACACCGCGAACAGCCGCGAATACGGGCGAAAGGCCACGAGAACGCTGGGCTGTCGTAGGCGCGATTCGCTTGTGTTCGTGGCTGTTCGATGGTCTGCGCGACCGCAAAGTGGCCGCAGAACGCGGCGTGCGGCCGGTTTGCTGTCCGCAAAGCGCAATGATCGCCCTGCGAGGCCAGCCGCGGGCAACTCGGGGTCACGAGAGGCCGCGCGTCGCAAGTTGGTGAGTCGAAGCCTGCGCTTCCCTCTGTCCCCTGTGCTGCTGGCGCAGGCAGGGCTATGACGTTGTATGGCGACATCCGTGCTTGTATGAACTGGCGCGCCGCGCGTGCGCGAACCACAGGCATCCTGCCGACAGTCCGACCAATTCGCGTTGGCAAGATCCGGCATCGATTCCATCGACCTGACCCTTTATCTTTCGCTCCCATGACTCTTGGTGTGGAAGCGATCCTAACCAACCTGCTGTCGCAAGGTATTTGGGAAGTTGGATCAACATCGCTAACTTCGCTTGATGCGGTAGCAACTGCGAAGCCGCTCGAAAAGGCATTCGCCGCTGCTGCTGAGGAGATCGAGGCTAAAGCGCCAGCTGGGCAAGCTGCGGACTCGATAAGCGTGCTTCGTGCTCCAGAGGCCCGAGTGATTGTTCGAACTCTCTTTCTCCAACGTCTCACAGACGCGGGAACGACTCCTAGTCAGGCACGTGAGGCCTTCCACGCACTGTGTGCTCGGCACGGTGCGTCACCAGTGTCACCGGACGAGCTGTTTGACCTGCTCGTCAGGAGCTGTGAGACGATCCTTGACGTCGCGATCGGGAATGGCATCTTGTCGGCATTTGAGGCAAAGGCTGCCGTGCGTCATAAGCTGCTTAGCGAGCAGCTTACCGCTCTCACGGCGTTGATGGAACCGCACTCCGTTACGGCTAGTGATATCGATAGCTTTGAGCGGCAGTTGGCTGAAGAGGTGGCTGAGCGGACGGCGTATGTCACGCCGCCGGGGCATTGATGACCGCAAGCCCCGAGAATCGAGATCCCATCACAGAAGCGATGAAGTCAGTTCTGACGCACGCAATCCAGGGTGGTCGCCATGAGGCGATTGAGTTGGCTCTAATGCTGATTCGACCACTAACCCGCTGGGGCCCCGACGAGCATGTCATCGGTTTGAGCCACTTTGTATCACATTACGGAGTGATTGTGGCACTTCGTTCTCATCCTCTTGTGCTTTGGCAAAATACGATCCCTATCGGGGTTGCAGATGAAGTAGTACGCCAAGTACTCTGGGGTGCCGGTGCGGGTGCGGGACGATTGACGACTAGTGACTTCGTACTTCTGTCGGACGAGCTGTTGAGGCTGCCGCTCCCCTGGATGAATGGGCGAGAAGCAATGCCAATTTTTGGTAGGCCAGTTGCCCCCCGACCGTCTAAGCGCAATCCTGAGCCGGCAGAAGCCTTCGTCCTGTTTGCCGTTCTGGCACTTCACTGGGAGTCGCGACGACATCGCCGTGACGTGGGAGGATTGTCAGAACGGGTCATGCAGCGCGTGATTCCCAATGTACGGAGAGTGCACTCACCAACGCTCCGAGAGGTAGTTGCGGTGCTCGCGAGTAGACGCAAAGGGCATAAAATACCGGACATCACAGCGCTTCGAGATGTGCTCACGACGCCACAGGTAGAATTGATCGAAAATTGGATGCTGGGGACGCTGTCGCTCGTGGGTAGTGGGTCTTCTCATGGGACACGATAGGGTAGGCTGGTGCGCCTGCACGACTAGAGTGATCCGGTTCCTCGCACTTACGGACGCTCTGTGATCTTGCTCCGGAGCCGTAACGTTGGTGCGTGCGGCGAGTCCAGAGGGCGTGCATGTGCCGAGAGTCCGGCGTATCGCTATCAGCCACCCGGCGTTGCGGAAGCTCAGGTGGCTCGTAGCGTCGAGCTTAGGTGCGAACCTTCTCCGCGAACCGCTCGCGGGCTGCTTGGCGCGAGACACCAAGTGCGATCCCGATTTGGCCCCACGACCGCCCGCTAGCGCGGGCGCGTACGACCAACTCGCGAACACGGGCGTCGCCTGCGCGCACGCTGTCGACGGCCTCTGCAAGGGTGCGTAGGTCGGTGGTGTCGTCCATAGGGATGGTGGACGGGTCGAACTCCTCGGCGAGCTTCGCCGCTTGTTGGATCTCCTCTTCGGTGTGCATGGCTTTTGCTCCGGTCATCGGTGGGGCACGTATTGGGGGCGGGCGTGCATGGCGTGGACGATCTCGGGATCGTCGGTGTCGATACCGAGGATGCCGACCTCGAGTAGGGCGCTATCGTGGGCGGGACCGACGCGCATCGTGAAGTCGTCATCGAGTTGCCACTGAGAGATGGGGTTGCGGACTGCGTGGAGCATGTCGTTGTCTGTGATGCCGTGCTTTCGAGCGCTTTGCGCGATGCGCACGAATGACAAGATACCTTGTCGGGCGATGCTTTGTCAAGATACCTTGTCAGACGGACCTGGATCGGCCAGGTTCCGGCGACCGCAAATCGACCGCAGCGAGCCCCAGAACGGCTCTGGAAAGCCAACTTGAACCCTGCTCCCCGATGAAAAGTTGCAGGTTCAGAACCTTTGACGGTCCGCAGATCGAAGGCGGAATCCCCGTAGATGCTGGGCTTCGCGGGATGGTGTTCGCCTCGCTTCGCTGCTGTTCGCGGTCTCGGTGGCCGCAAAGCGGCCGCAGCGACAGCCTTGCGGCCGGTCTTCCGGCCGCAAGGTGGAGCACCCACTGTCGGGAGGCTAATCATGCGGATAGCTAGGCCATTTGCTGATTAGACACCGTGACGAGGCTGCTCGGTGGCATCGCGCGCGGCGGCCCAGATTCCGGCCATTCGACGATGAAGAGTTGCTCTCGGTTAGTCTGCGGTCCCGAACGCTACCGATAAACCGTGGACGCCCCACACCATGCGCATCCTTCACATCTCAGACCTACACGTGCCTGCCGAGGTCGATGACGAGCAACGTCGCCTCGTCGAGGCATTCCTTCGAGATTTGCAAGCCCAGAATCGTGACGTAAGGGTCGACCTCGTCGTGTTTTCGGGAGACCTTTCCTGTGAAGGGGGTGTCGACGGCTTTGCGAGCGCACGCCAGATCCTCCTCGATCCGCTGAGAGAGGCTTTGCCGGGTTGCCCGATCGTGCTGACGCCTGGAAATCACGATGTCGACCGAGATAAGATCAACGGCATCATCGAGAGTGGTTTGCAGGTTCAGCTCGTGAGCGATGAGGCCGTCGATGCTCTACTGAACGATCAGGAGACGTTCGCGCAGGCTAAGCGTCGCCTTGAGCCGTGGGACACCTTTGCCAGCGAATGGTGTGCGGATAGTGACCGCGAGCGCATCGGTCTGCTCGTCCACGTTCATAGGTTTACGGTCGACGGCTGCAAGATTGGCATTGCCGTCCTCAACTCGGCGTGGCGGGCATCAGGAGGAGACGATGATCGCGGCCGGCTAATCATAGGTGCTCATAACTCATCAGATGCGGTCGCGGCAATCGACCAGGAGGAGCTGCGGCTTGTTGTAGTGCATCACCCTCTTACGTGGATCGCCGAATTTGATGCGCTGTCTCATAGATCGCTTTTCGAGAGCCACGGGCTCTTTGTGTTTACCGGACACGAGCACACTCCAGATCCAGCGAGCGAGATTACGACGCGTGGCGCTGCGCTTTACAGTCGCGCTGGTTGCCTTTACGCTGGCAGTGGCTATTCAAACAGCTACACGTTGCTGGATCTTGACCATCGCATCCGGCAGGCGACGGTGACAGTCCGCAGATGGTGGCCACAGCGCGAAGAGCTTGACCAAGCCACGGACCTTCATCGACAAGGCCGGTTTCAACCGCCATGGCCATCGCGGACCAACGCGCTTCCAGCACACCGCACAGCGGTGACAGAGGTTCTTGCGCCTCTTGCCGAGATCGCTCAGGAGCAGAGCCTGATCGCGGCAGATCTAACGCTCACGGCGACCCCAACTGTGTCCGATCTTATGGTGGACCCGCGGTTTTGGCCAGTCCCGAACAAGGAGGCGATCGACGCTGCAGTGCCTAAGGAGCGTCGCTCTAAACCCGTGGATGCGCTCGACGTGCTGACGCAGGCACGGGTCCTGATCGTGTCCGGGGAATCATCTTCGGGCGTGACCAGCTCGTTGCTTTGGATGCTAGAGAAGCATTTTCGCCTCTACGGTACGGCGTTGCCGACGTATGTCGTTGCGGATGAGCGTTTTTCGCTCGGGCGACTCAGCCAGGCGCTGACAAACATTCGTGCCGCAACGAAGGGTGAGCAGGGGGAGCACGTGCAGGTTCTCCTCGGTGTTGACGACGTCGACATGTCAGATAGGCGGGCTCAGGCGCGCCTGGTGCGGTTTCTTGCGGATCATCCGACCGTGACGTTGATTATTGGGTGCCACGAAGAGCAGCACGGCGTTATTGGCACGACTCTTGAAGGGTCTGGAATTCGGTTTGAGTCGGTCTTCCTCGCTCCGTTTGGCCGCCGAGAGATGCGCCATCTCATCTCTAGAATCGCGGGACCTAATTCGACTGAGCTTGTAAAACGAGTTCTAGGTGTCATTCATGGCCAGGGGCTCGCGCGGAATGCATTGAATGTCGCCGCACTGGTGGCAGTCGTAACTCGGGAAGAAGACCTGACCGAGTTGAACGAATCTGGACTGCTTCAGTCTTACGTGACAATCTTGCTGGAAAATCCGACAGCGGTCGACCCGGAAGGGCTCGCGATGGACTATCGGCGCCGCGAGCATTTTCTGTCGCACTTTGCGCGACACCTCGTTGGTGCGAACAGGACGCGGCTGTCGCGAAGTGACTCCGAGCAGTTCGCGCTGGATTACTTTCGCGAGCTCGGCTGGGCGTCCGTGTCGGCCGGCCAACTGCTGGATAGTCTAATCCGCCGCCGTGTACTTAGCCAGCACGAGGCGGGTGTCGGGTTCCGGTACACGGCCCTATTGCATTTGTTCGCGGCCAAGGCTGCTATTGAGGAGAGTGCATTCGCGAGTACGTTGCTTAGCGACCCCGGTCGTTATGCGCCGATCATTCGCCACATCGCCGGACTGAGGCGCAGCGATGCCGAGCTCCTGAGGGTCGTCGGACAGAAGGCTGGGGATCTGATGAAGGTCGCGGCGCCAGGTGTCGATGTCGAGCAGTTCGAGCTCATGCGGGATCGTGACGGATGGTCTCGCATAGACGATCTCAACGAGGTGCGTCAGCTTGTCCGCCCGGCGCCTCCGCCCCTCACCGAGGAGCAGCTCGACGAGCTTTACGAGGACGTCGCGGAGGAGCCAGCACGGGTGGAGCACGCAGAAGCATTCCCGATTCCCGATGCGGAGGCGTCGGGAATGGACGAGCTAGGGCCTCCTGTAGAACTTCTTGCCTCCGTGCTGAAAAGCTCCGAGCTCGTTGCTGACGTCGAGCTCAAGAAGGAGATCCTCCGAGAGGTCATTGAGGGATGGAGTCTGCTAACGATCCTCGCCGCGATTCGCGAGGACGAGGGAGGCGAAATCCGCTCTCTACTCCACCGAATGTTTAGCGACGAGACAGACGACGACAAGCGTCAGAGTGCCGCGGAGCACTTTTCCCGCGTATTCATCGTCACGCTCATGAACTTCGGTCTCTTCGCGGAAGTGGGCAGCCGTCACTTGCAGGGTGTGATGGAGGCGCTCTTGGAAGATGAGGTATTCCTCGGCGAGGCGGCCAACGATCTATTTGCCACCATGCTCTACGCGATGCTCGGCTTTCATCGATGGCCGGACCAGATCCGAAAGCTCCACGAACGTCACGGCAAGCATCCGATGGTTCGAGAAGTCGCGCGCCGGTGGGCGCTCAGGCGATACGTGGAGGGAGATCTTCCTGAGCAGGTTCAAACGCACTTGGAGCCGGTCCTAGTAGAGATGCTGATGCCCGATGACGCACCGCCGGCCGGTCCGTTGCGGGCGGCTAGAGCAAGCGAAATCCGTGAGCGACTATTGCTCTCTCGCAGGAAGGCGCGCTGGCTGGAGGCTGCCGACGAGGGCGCATCTCTGGAGGAGTAAGCACGGCCGCCATATGTGGCATCGGTGCTATCATTCTGCAAGCAATGACGAACTTGCTTGTGCGCGATCTGCCCGACGATGTCCACCGTGCCCTGCAGCGAAGGGCCAAGTCGCACGGGCAATCCCTGCAGCAGTACCTATCGAGCGAATTGACGAGGATCGCTACGCGGCCCAGCTTGACTGAGGTATTGGATCGCATTGATCGGCGGTCTGGAGGCGAGGTGGGGCTCGCGCGCGCTGCGGAGGATCTGGCGGATGAGCGCGGGCAGCGTTGATCGTCGTTGATGCGAGCGTGCTCGCAAACGCCATCGCTGATGACGAAACCAACGGGCGCGTTGCACGAGAGGCGCTGCGCGCCGCAAAGGACCTCGCGGCCCCAGATCTCGTCGATGTCGAGACGGTCTCGGTATTGCGCAAGCGCTGGCTCGCCGGCACGCTCACCGAGGAGCGATTTGCTGCGGCAGTTGGCGACCTCGAAGATCTCGACCTAGATCGCTACCCTGCTCTGCCGCTGATGCGTCGCGCCTTCGAGCTGCGAGCGAATCTCACCGCCTACGACGCCACTTATGTAGCCCTGGCTGAGACGCTCGGGTGCGAGCTACTCACCGGCGACAGGCGACTTGCCGGTGCCCCGGGCGTCGGTTGCCTCATCAGGATGCTCCCCTAAGCCCAGCGCACGGCATCGGGATGGTCTGGATGACCGCAAAACGACCGCAGGACCACGAAATATGGCTCTGAAAAGCCAACCTGAACCCTTCTCCCCGATAGGTTCATATTCTGCGAAGGCCAGCGAACACGGGGCAAAACCCCCGAAAACACTGGGCCTCGCGGGGCGCCGTTTGCTGTGTTCGCGGCTGTTGACGGGCTCGGTGACCGCAAAGAGTGGCCGCAGACGGCGCCTTGCGGCTGGATTGCCGGCCGCAAAATGGTGCCCCTGTCTTGCGTGCCGGCTGTCAGGCGACCGGGTCGCGAGCCTGCATCGGCAGTCGGAAGATGAGCGCAAAGGCGGCGGCGACCGGGACCAGGCACGCCCAGGCGGTGACCGCGAGTGCGTGCGTCGGCGGACGGCTGGCGAAGGCTGAGAAGAAGATCGTTCCGAGGGCAGCGACGCCGATCGCGCTCGAGAGTTGCTGTACCGCCTCGAGCACGCCGGAGGCGGAGCCGACTTCGTCCATCCCGACGCCGGCGAGGATGAACTCAAACAGCTGCCCCATCGACATCCCGGCGCCGGCGCCGATGAGGAACAATCCGGGAGCAAGATCCAGCGTCGAGGCCGTGTGCGCGCCGGTCACGGTCAGGGCCAGAACGACCGCCCCCGCACCGACGCCCGCGACGCCGACGAGCAGCAGCTTACGGCCGAGGCGTCCGACGAGCGCCATCCCGGCGCCCATCCCGACGATCAGTCCGACGACCATCGCCAACAGCGTCAGGCCCGCGTGGATCGGAGAGAAGCCCTCGCCGAGCTGGCCGAACAGCGACACGCACAGCAGGAGTCCGCCGAAGGCGCCGAAGAACGCGAGCGCGACGAGGATTCCGCTCGTGTAGGTCCGGTTGGCCAGCAGTCCCGGTTCGATCAGCGGATCGCCGTGGTAATAACGCTCCCACATCACGAACGCGCCGAGCAGTGCCGCTCCGGCGCCAAGCATGACGAACGTCCAGGCTGGCCAGCCGGCGGCGCGGCCCTGGATCAGCGGGTAGATGATCGCGGTCAGCGCGAGTCCGACGAGAATCATCCCGCCGACGTCTAGCCGGATTCCCGGGTGGGCGACGGTTCGCGGCAGGACGCGCAGAGCACCGGCGAATGTGGCGATCCCGATCGGGACGTTGATCAGGAATACCAGCCGCCATCCGATCCCCCACAGGTTCGCCTCGACCAGCACGCCCGCGAGGATCGGCGCGGCAATCATGGACAGTCCCATCATCGGCCCGAAGGCACCGAACACCTTGCTCATCTCGTCCTCGGCGAAGACCTCCTTCAGCATCCCGAACCCTTGGGGGATCATCAGCGCTCCGAATGTGCCCTGCAGCACCCGGAAGGCGATCAGCACCGAGGGTGAGGGGGCGGCGGCGCAGGCGGCGGACATCGCGGTGAACCCGGCAGAGCCGATCAGGAACAGCCGACGGCGGCCGAACATGTCTCCGAGCCGCGCGCCGGTGATTAGGAACACGGCGAACGCGAGCGTGTAACCGGCGCTCAGCCACAGCAGGGTGGAGGCGCTGCCGCCGAGAGCGTGTCGGATCGACGGACCGGCGACGTTGACGATCGTGGCGTCCATCAGGTCCATCACGTTCGCCGCGAGGACGACCGCGAACACCAGCCAGCGCGACGGGTTGCGTGCGACGCGCTGGGTCGCTGCGGCGGGGTGCGGTGGGGCGGCTGTTGCGGGCATTGGCGGGCTCCTAGACGTGGGCGAACACTGTTCGCTCCGAACACTGTACGTCACAAACGATGTTCGCGTCAAGTAGGATGCGGACATGGACACTCCGACCCGCCCGCGCTCGACCCGTGACCGTCCGGCGAAGGCCCCGCTGAGTGAGGACGCCATCGTCGATGCTGCACTCGCGCTCACCCGCACCGAGGGGCTGGATGCGGTGACGATGCGGCGTGTCGCGGCCGAGCTCGACACCGGCGCCGCCTCGCTCTATGTCTACGTGCGCAATCGCGACGAGCTGCTGCGCGCGATGATGGACCGCGTCGCGGGGACGGTTCCGCCGATCGCCGCCGACCCGGAGCGCTGGCGCGAGCAGGCTCACGACCTGATGCGCGGGTTGCGCGACGCGCTGGAGGCTCACCCCGGGCTCGCGTCGGTGCTGACGGGCGAGCCGCCGACCACCGAGAACGCCCTCGCCGGGGCAGAGAGCCTGCTCGGGATCCTGCTCGCAGGCGGCGTCACCTCCCAGGACGCCGCGTGGGCCGTCGACATCCTGATGCTGATCGTGACCGCGACGGCCACCGAGGCCGATGTTCGCCGCGCCACCGGGGACGGCGCCGAGGTCGACGTCTTCCGCATCCGCGACACCTTCGCCGAGCTTCCCGCTACGCGCTTCCCGCTCCTCGTGGGCCACGCTTCCGAGCTCGTCGCCGGCGCTGGCGACGAGCGATTCCGCTTCGCCATCGACACTTTCCTTGACGGCCTCGCTGCCCGCGCCTCCCAGGCTTGATCTATGCGCGGTGACCAGCTGGTAATCGCTCGCGAGCCGTTGCCGACCACGCCCTCCAGCGTCGTGGAGAACACGACCTTCGGGTCAACTCCCGCATCACGGTCCGGCCGCTACCCGCCGTTGCGGGCCCGTTGTCAAACAGCGATCGGCGCGGCGGTGGCCGAGCGTGACGCGCCCACCGAGGCGACCACCACCAGGGCGATGCCGAGCAGCGCGCGGGCGCCGAGATGCTGGCCGAGCACGAGAAACCCCGCGAGCGCCGCGATCGCCGGCTCGAGGCTCATGAGCACGCCAAAAGTCGGCGGCGAGATCCGTCGCAGCGCCTCGAGCTCGAACGAGTAGGGGATCACCGACGAGAGCACGCCCACGGCCGATCCGAGGGCGAGCGAGGCGGTATCCAACAGGCGCCCGCCGCCGGCGATGCCCACGGGAAGCGTTGCGAGGGCCCCTACGCACATTGCAAGGGTGAGTCCCGACGAGCCCTCGAATGCCTGGCCGAGCCGAGCGTTGAGCAGGATGTAGGTGCCCCACAGCGCGCCGGCAAGCAGCGCAAGGCCGACCCCAACGCCGTTGAGCCCACCCACGGCGCCGCGGGTCAACGCGAGGATGCCCGCGATCGCGAGCACGACCCACAGGCGGTCGGCCCGACGCTTGGAGCCCACGACCGCGACCGTCAACGGACCCACGAACTCGATCGTCACCGCGATTCCCAGCGGGATCCTGTCGAGAGCCTCGTAGAAGCTCAGGTTCATCGCCGCCAGCACGAGCCCGAATACGCCCGCGAGGAGCAGCTCTCGGCGTGTGCGGCCGCGCAGGCCCGGTCGTCGGATCGCCAGCAGGATGACCGCCGCCGAGGTCAGGCGAAGGAAGACCGTGTCGCCCGGTCCGAGCTGCTTGAACAGGGTTGCGGCCAGCGCCGAGCCGAACTGCACCGAGGCGATCGCGCCGACCACCAGGCCTCCTGAAGGGGCGCGGGCAAGCGGGCTGGCGCCGCTCGCCGACGTCACGGACTCGGCCATTGGCCTCGATCGTAACGTTGGGGTACGGCATCTTCCCGATCACGGCTCGGTTGCCGTGCCCGGTCCCGGCACCACCGTTTGCAGGAGTTCGTCCTGCGGCGTCCCGGTGAAGTTCCTGATCGAGGGCACAGCGATTACCGCGAGCGTGATGACCAGGAAGATGGCACCGGCGGCGTACAGGGTGCTCGAGACCCCGACCACCGCCGCGATCGGTCCCGCCAGGGCGAGTCCGACCGGCGTTAGCGCGTAGGAGCCCACGGTGTCCCAGGAGGTCACCCGCGAGATCTCCTCGGCGGGTATCGCCTGCTGCATCGCCGTGAACCAGACGGCGTTGAAGAACGTCCCCGTGATGCCCTCGATCAGAGCGGTGAGGAGGATCAGCCACAGCGTCGCATGGGCCCCGAGCAGCACCAGCGTCAGCGGCGCACCGAACAGGCTGATGATGAACGCCGCCCTGAGCGGATGAACCGGCTTCCACCGCAGCGCGAAAACCCCACCCGCGAGGGCTCCGACGCCCGTGACGGCGCTGATTGCCGCCCATGCTCCAGGTCCGCCGAGAGCCTTTTCGCAGACCTCTGGGCCGAGAACCCTCAGCGTGCTGAACCCGAACGCGAACATGAGCGTGAAGTAGCCGACGCTGATCAGCAGCCATCGACGCGAGCTGAACGCTTTCCAGCCGTCGCGCAGCTCGCTCAGCACGCTCGTGGTTCGTTCGCGCGCGACTTGCGCTACACGCTCGATGCGCAGTGCGGACAGAAACGCCGCGCTGAGGATGAACGTCGTGGCGTCTACGGCGAGCCCCCATCCCGCGCCGACGCCAACGACGAGGACCCCGGCGATCGCCGGTCCGATGATCGACGTTGCGTTTTCGCTCAGGCCGAGCGTGGCGTTTGCCTGCCGCAGGTCCTCCGCTGCGACGACCTGGGGAACGAGCCCGTTCGCCGCCGGCGTGAAGAACCCGTCCGCCATGCCATAGACCGCCTGCAGAACCGCGAGCTGCCACACGCGCGCCGTTCCGCCGAGGATCAGCGCCGCGCTCGCACCCTGCGCCGCGAAGCGCACGAGATCCGACGCGAGCATCACCCGCTGGCGCGGCAGCCGATCCGCCCACACTCCGCCGATCAACACGAACAGCACGAGCGGCACCGTCTGTGCCGCGAGGACTATCCCGAGATCGCTGAGCGAGCCCGTCAGGTGCAGGACCGCGAACGTCAGCGCAACCGGGACGACCCGGTCCCCGAACGAGGAGACCGCCCGCCCCGCGAACAGCAGGCGAAACGATCGCTCGCGAAGCGGCCCCGTGCGCACCGCCGAAGCCTACGTGCCGCCCGGACGCGCATCCGACGGCGGATCTCGACGAGGCTTACTCGCCCGTTCCGAACCAGGTGCTCAGCGCGTGGCGCAACCCGGCATCTCCACCGTCGCCCACCCAGGCGACATATCCGTCAGGCCGGATCAACACGGCGGTGGGAGCGGTGACCGCGCCGAGCACCGGAAGCTCCCATGGGCCGACGTATTCAGCGTCGATCAGCTGGACGCGGTTAGCCCATGGAGCGATGTCGAAGACGCCCGGCTCACCGAGGTTCAGCAGCGCTGGCTTGGCGTCGTGCAACAGCTCGAAGACCCGCAAAGGGCCGTCGGCAGTGACGAGGTCAAGATCGGGCATGCGGCGTCCGAGCAGCGGATGGCCCTCGTCGCATCGCCCCCGGGGGGGAAGGTCGTAATGGATGTCCAGCCCGGAGACGATGCCGACCAACCGCTTGCGCGGCTCGTCCATCTTCGCCAGCTCCGAGACCACCTCCACCAGCGCCTTCGTGCGCTCGTCCCCGCGCTGGAGCGCGGTCTGAGCCATCGTGTGCCGCAGCGCGCGGGCGGTGACCGGGTGGCGCTCGTCCTGATAGGTATCGAGCAGGCTCTCCGGGGAGCTCCCCTTGACCACCTGCGCCAGCTTCCATCCCAGGTTCACGGCGTCCTGCACGCCGAGGCTGAGGCCCTGTCCGCCGGCCGGGTAGTGCACGTGGGCCGCGTCGCCGGCGAGCAGGACTCGTCCCGCGCGATAGGCCGCGGCCTGGCGTGTCATGTCGGTGAACCTGGAGATCCAGGTCGGATTGTGGATCCCGAAGTCGCTGCCGTAAACGGCGATCAGCGCCTCGCTGAGATCGCCCAGGGTGGGCTCGCTGCTCGGTCCGAGCTGGCGCTCGGTCACCGTGACCCGCACCGGCCCCCCATCCTTGTAGACCACCTCGCCGTCGCGGATCTCGTACTCCAGCCTGCCGATGCCGTGGACGCCGAGGGTGTCGCGCCGGATGCCCAGCTCCGGCTCCTCGCTCACCTCGACCTCGGCGATCAGGTTGCTCCTCGTCGCATCCCACCCGGGGAACTCGATGCCGGCTGCTTTACGGATGAGGCTGCGCCCTCCGTCACACCCGACGAGGTACTGCGCCCGCAGCAGCCGGCCGCCCGACAGCTCGACGTTGACGCCAGTGTCGTCCTGCGTGAAGCCCGTCACCTCACATCCGTAATCGATCCGCACCGGCAGCTCGGCGATCCAGGCGGCCATGATCCGCTCGATCTCGTTCTGCCAGATTCCGAGCGAATACGGATGACGCGTGGGGAAGTCGCTCATGTCCAACACCGTCGTCGCGATCATCGATGCCTGAGCGACCTGACCCTCCGCGAGGAATCGATCGGCGACCCCGCGCTGATCGAGCACCTCGATCGTGCGTGAGTGAAAACCGCCGGCGCGAGAGCCGACGAGCACATGATCGCGACGCCGCTCGATGACGGCGGCATCGACCTTCGCCAACGCCAGCTCAGCCGCCAGCATCATCCCCGCCGGACCGCCTCCGGCGATCACCACCGCATGCTCTCTCACGGCTGTGATCCGATCGCCGACCTCGTGCGCGCCGACAAGCCGATCCGCGTCGCGTCTTGGCCGATTCGCGGCAGGCTGCCGAGCGCCTCACCCGGCAGGTTGGCTGCCGTGGCCATCAGCGCCGACTTGATCTCGAATGGCCGCAGCCCTGGGTGCTTGGAGCAGATGAGCGCAGCGATCCCGCTGATGTGGGGCGCGGCAAATGAGTTGCCGGTGACGCGCATCGTGCGGCCGCCTGCCCACGGGACCTCGACATCGATCCCGGGGGCGAGGAACTCGGTCGGCGGCTCGGGGTTCGCGTAGAACTCGAACGGCTCCGAAGCCAGATTGCAGGCAACGCTTGTCACCGAGCTGTATAGAGAGGGGAACGTGACCCCAGGCCGGTTGTCGGCCGAGGTGACCACGAAGCAGCGTCGGAAGTAGGCCTCGTCGCAGATCTCGTAGAACGGCAGCGCCCAGTCGCGCTTGGATGTGCTCAGCGACAGGTGGATCACGTCGTAGCCCTCGGCGATCGCCCACGCGAGCGCGCGCAGGAAGACCTTGCTGCGCCCGGTGAGGGCCTGGCCGAGGACGCGCACGCTGGTGATGCGCGCCTCTGGCGCGAGCTTGTGGATGATCCCCGCGCACGCGGTGCCATGTCCGAACAGATCCTCGTGAGGCCCTGGCTCCTCCAGCACCTCGCCGTCGTCGGAGAGCCGCAGGGCGATGCCCGTGTCCGCGTCGACGCAACCCTCCAGCGCTGGATGGTCCGCCTGGATGCCGCTGTCCAGAACCGCGACGCGAACACCCCGTCCGCTGGCGCCTCCCCAGGCCCACTCCGGGGTGATCATCGGGATCGAGACGAGGTCGGCTGTCGATGCGCCGAAGATCGACTCGCCACGCGTCCACGCGGGTCGAGGCGGGACGGCGCTCATCCGGGCAACCGCCGCCCGCCCGGGCGAGCACAGCTGCACGGGCCAGGGCCGCGCTCAACCACCGGCGAGCAGCGCTCCAAGCGCCAGCGCGACTGCCTCATAGCGCGTGCGATCGCGCGCGGCGAGCTGGGCCAGCTCGCCGCTGAGCTCGCTGGGGGACGGTGCGGCCGTCGACCCGCCGCGGTCGGCCACCAGCTCGGCGCAGGCGACATCGGCGAGCAGTGCCGCGACCCGCGTGGCCGCCACGTCGAACGGCCCGTGCCCGGGGCGGCCGTGGAGCTCGAGCGCGCCAATGGCCCCGTCCTCGCCGATGCACGGCAGGCACATGGATGCCCGACCCGCGGTCTGCGGATCGTCGGCCCCAGCCCCCTCGGGCGCCGCGGCGGCCGGTGCCAGCGACATCGACTGACCACCGGCGAGCACGAAACGCACGGCCTCGTCTCCGGGTCCGAGCCGATCGCCGACCGCGCGCTGCGGGTCCGGGCCTCTCGAGGCCAGCACCACGATCTCCTCGCCGCGCACCGCCACGACCGCCGCGCCGGCGGCGTCGGTGAGCTCGGCGGCGGCACGCGCCACAGCGCTGAGCACCGGATTCTCGTTTGCGCTCATATGGCAGGTCCCGTTACCGCTGGCACGTCGACTCCCGTCGTAGCTGAAGACAGTCGCTCATGGTATGCGTTGAAGTTGACACCCCAGCAAGGCGCCTGTAGCGTGGCGAGCGGCGTACGCGGCACCTACCCCGGCAACCAACGGCGGTGACGGATGGATCTGGAGACGGGGAGGGGAAGCAGCGGACAGGTGCTCGCGTCGCGACCGCGCAACCGCGCGAGCGAGGCGCAGTGTGCGAGGGCGGATGGCGAGCGTCTGAGCCTCTCGGCGCTGCAGCACGACCCGAAGTACTCGCTCGAGGGCGTCGAGCGCGTCATCCCCCCGCAGCAGACGATCGAGCGAATCCTGCCTCTTCTTGGAGTTATCGGGGTCACCCGCGTCGCCGACGTCACTGGGCTTGACCGCGTGGGAATCCCCAACTTCACAACCGTGCGCCCGCGCGAGGCGGGCTTCGGCATCTCCTACTACAACGGCAAGGGCGCCACGCCGGCCGCCGCGAAGGCGGGGGCGCTGATGGAGGCGCTCGAGCGCCACACCGGCGAGCTGTGCGACCTGCCGGTGACGCGCGCCACCCGCGCCGCGATGGCCGAGCATGGGGCAACGGTCGACCCCGGCGCGATCATCGAGCCGCACCTGCGACGCTACGTGCCGGAGATGGTGCTCGAGTGGGTGGAGGGCTGGGACATGCTCTGCGACCGCCCCACCTACGTCCCGCTCAACTCGGTCATCTGCCCCTACGAGCCGGCCGACGGCGCCGTGCAGATGTACCTCTCTCACACCAATGGCCTCGCCTCCGGGAACACGCTGGAGGAGGCGCTGTGCCACGCGCTGTGCGAGGTGCTCGAGCGCGACAGCGCTGCGCTGTCGGATGCCGGCGACGCGCTCGCCGGCGTCGTGCGCCGGCTACGTGCGAGCGCTGGCGTCGACCCGCTGACGGCGGGGGCCGAGGACTCGAGCGCCCCGCCGCGCACGCGCATGATCGACCTCGCGACGCTGCCCGCGCTCTCTCGCAAGATGGCCGCGCAGCTCCAAGCCGCTGGCCTGCTCGTATACGTGCGCGACATCACCTCGCCCGTTGGAATCGCCGCATTCGAATGCGTGAGCATCGAGCGCCGGCTCGACGGTCGGCATCTGGTGCATGGCGGCTACGGCTGTCATCCCGACGCGCGCGTGGCGGTCAGTCGAGCGCTGACCGAGACGGCACAGAGCCGGCTCTCGTTCATTCAGGGCGGGCGCGAGGATCTGCCGCAGATCGTGCGCACACCCGAGCCGTTCGACGCCGAGCGGGCGTTTGGTGACATCCCTCAGCACCCCTACGCGACGGTCGCCTCGCATGAGCACGCTTACGTCGACGAGGACATTCGTTGCATGCTCGAGCGGCTGCGTTGCGCCGGCTTCGAGCAGATGGTGGCGGTCGACCTGACGCGCCGCGAGCTTGGAGTGCCGGTCGTTCGCGTGGTGGTTCCCGGGGCGGAGACCTGGAGCGTGTTCTTCAGCCATGGCGTGAAGGCGAGCCTGGGTCCACGGGCCCAGCGGGTTCTCGACGAGCGGGTGTCCGGCTGATGGGGTCTGCGCCGATCGTCTACCTGGGCCCCAGCCTGCCGCGCGCTCGCGCACAGGCGATCCTCGACGCCGACTACCGGCCACCGGTCAAGCGTGGCGACCTGCCCGCCCGCCACGCCGGCACGATCGTCATCATCGATGGCGAGTTCGGCCAGAGCCTGTCGGTCTCGCCCAAGGAGATCCTGAGGCTGCTCGACGACGGCACGACGGTGATCGGCGCCGCCAGCATGGGTGCGCTACGCGCGTTGGAGCTCAACGCCTACGGGATGCGCGGATGCGGGTGGGTGTTCGACGCCTACCGTTCGGGGCAGATCGACGCTGACGACGAGGTTGCCGTCATCTACTCGCCCGAGGATCTGGGTTGTCTCACCGTGCCGCTGGTCAACGTCCGCGCTTGGCTCGCCGAGCTGACGCTCAGAGGCATCGTGCACCGCACCGCCGCAAGTGCGCTGCTGGACTGCGCCGCCCGCCAGTTCTATGCCGATCGCAGCGAGGTTGGTCTGCTCGCAGCGTGGAGGCAGCTGGTGGGACCCGAGGAGCTGCAGCGCCTGCTCGATGCCACGGGTGGCACAATCACCGACATCAAGGCGACCGACGCCGAGCGGGCGCTTGTGTTTGCTTGTTCCATTCACAACACAGACCAACTGGAGGATGACGATGGCCGAGAAGCAGCCGAGCCCGATGCTCAACGAGGTGTTCTCCAGGGCGGTGGTCGACGATGACTTCCGCAGCCAGCTGTTCGATGACCGTGCCGCAGCTCTTTCGGAGTACGAGCTGACCGACGTCGACCTGGAGTACATCGACAGCGTTCCGCGTCAGAAGTTCGACGAGACCGCCAAGGAGATGCGCGAGGGCAGCGTGGCCGGCGCGATGATCGGGATCGGCATCGGCGGACATTTCGGCGTGGACGCCTCGCCCAGCAGCTGACGCTCAGCGCCCGGTCTACAGGTACGCCGTGATCGCCTGCGCGAGCGCGCTCGCCGCGAGCCGCTGGAACGAAGGCCGCACGAGCAGCGCCGCGTCGGTGGCGTTGCGCATGTTGCCGCACTCGATCAGCACCTTCGGAACCGTCGTGAGGTTCAGTCCCGCGAGGTTGTCGCGGGCGGAGATGCCGCCCGTCCCGTCGTAGTCGCTCACCGGCATCCCGGTGATCGCGTGGAAGCGGGCGAGCACGATGCGGCCGAACGCCCTGGAGGCGGCGATCACGCGATCGTTGGGCCCGTCGGCGACCGGCTCGAGGATCGCAAAGCCGCGACCGCTCGCGGGCCCGCCGTCGGCATGGATGTCGATCGCCACGTTCGCGCCCGCGCGGTTGATCAGCTCCGAGCGCTGCGTCACGCACGGCCCGATACCGCTGTTGCTCGTGCGCGTGAGGACGACCTTCGCGCCCTCCGCGCGCAGGTCGCCAGCCAGGTACTCGGCGACGTTGAAGCTGAACTGCGCCTCGGTGTAGCCGCCGTCGGTTTCGGTGCCGGTCGTGTCGCACGCCTCCTGTTCGCGCCCGTTCCAGATCAGGTGATCGATGTAGGCGGGGTCCGTGTAGTTGCGCCCGTTGTGGCCGGGGTCGATGCCCACGACCTTGCCGGCGAGAGGCAGCGAGGCGCTCGTGGCCGCCGGGCCGGCGCCTGCGACCGTGCCGGCGCCTGCCACAGCGCCGACGAGCGTTAGCCCGGCCAGGACCCACACGATCAGCGTCGCCGCGACCCGAGTACGTGCGCTGCCCAAGATCACCGGCCCGATCCTTCCACACACAGCTCGGGATAATGCTGCGATGACGGCGTCCCCCGATGGCGCGCGGTCCGGAGAGGACGCAAAGGCACCGGCCGAGGCCAAGCAGACGGCGCGCCCATCGGCCTGGGCTCCGTTTCGCTCCAGGGACTTCGCGAGGATGGCCTCGGCGCAGTTCGTCAGCAACGTCGGCAGCTGGATGCAGACGGTCGGCGCGCAGGAGCTGATGCTCACGCTGACGACGTCCGCCACGCTCGTGGCGTTGATCCAGACGGCCGCTGGGCTACCGGTCGTGCTGCTGTCCATACCGGCGGGCGCGATCGGCGACGTCGTCGACCGCCGCAGGCTGCTGATCGCCGCGCAGTCGTTCATGCTGATCGCGGCGCTGGCGCTCGCCGTGCTCGCGCTCGCGGGGCTCGTGACGCCGTGGGTCCTGCTCGCGCTGATCTTCGCCGTCGGCGCTGGGCAGACGCTGACCTCGCCGACGTGGCAGACGCTGCAGCCCGAACTCGTCGCGCCCGAGGACCGAACGCAGGCAATCGCGCTCGGCGCCGTCAACCAGAACCTCAGCCGCGCGATCGGGCCCGCGATCGGCGGCGCGCTGTACGCGGCGAGCAGCGCCGCGGCGCTGTTCTTCGTCAACGCGGCAAGCTTCGTGCCGGTGATCGGCGCGGTCGCTCGCTGGCGCGGTCGCGCGCGCCCGGCGAGCGCCACCGCACCCGAGCACGTGATCGAGGCGATGCGCGCCGGGGCTCGCTACGTCGCCGGCAGCCCGGCGCTGCGCGTGATCCTGCTGCGCGCCGGGCTGTTCATGTTCTTCGCCAACTCGCTGTGGGCGCTGCTGCCGCTCGTTGCCCGCGCGCGACTGCATCTCGGCTCCGGCGGTTACGGCCTGCTGCTCGGAGGCGTTGGCATCGGCGCGGTCGCCGGCGCCACGGCACTTCCGCGCCTGCGCGGCCGAGTCGCCGGCGGGCTGCTGCTGACCGTCAGCACGATCGTCTTCGCCGCTGTGATTCTGACGCTCGCATACGTCAGCGTCAGCGCGCTGGCCGCGTTGGCGCTCGTGATCGGCGGCGTCGCGTGGATCTTCGCCCTCTCGACGCTCAACTCCCAGTACCAGACGACCCTGCCCGGCTGGGCGAAGGCCCGCGGCATGTCCTACTACCTGGTGATCTTCCAGGGCGGCGGCGCGCTCGGGAGCGCCGCGTTCGGCATCCTCGCGCAGAGCGCCGGTCTTCGCGATGCGCTGATCGTCGCCGCGGCCGGGCTCGCGCTGGTGGCGGCCGTCGGCACGAGGATGCGGTTCAGGGAGATCTCGGCCCCCGATCTGCTGCCCGCCGGCGACTGGCCGGACCCGCGGCTCGTCGACGCGCCCGGGCCCGGCGGTCCGGTGCTCGTGACGCTCGAGTACCACCCGAAGCCGGGCTTCGAGCAGAAGCTCGTCGAGGCGCTCCACGCCGGGCGCTACGCGCGCCGGCGCACCGGTGCGATCAGCTGGCGCGTGTGGCGCGACGCGGCCGACCCGGGCCACGTCCTCGAGCAGTTCGTCGTCGGCTCCTGGGATGAACACCTGCGCCAGCACGAACGCGTCAGCCGCCGCGACCAGCAGCGCCTGGAGGAGATCGCGGCGATGACCGACCCCAGCCGACCCACGACGGTCACCCACTGGCTCGCGCCGCTGCCCTAACGTCTAAGGACCGTGGGCAAGATCTTCGACGGCATCGACGACACGCTCGCGCGCTGGATCGCGGCGCAGCCGCTGTACTTCGTCGCCAGCGCGCCGCTGGACGCCGACGGTCACGTCAACGTCTCGCCGAAGGGTCCGATCGGGACGCTGCGCGTGCTCGACGCGAGCACCGTCGCCTACCTCGACCTCGTCGGCAGCGGCGCGGAGACGATCGCCCACGTGCGCGAGAACGGGCGCATCGTGGTCATGCTGTGCGCCTTCCAGGGGCCGCCGCGGATCGTGCGCCTGCACGGGCACGCGGAGGTGATCTGCGCCGGCGACACGGGGTTCGCCGAGCTGATCGGCAGATGCGAGTTCGAGGGGCCCGAGGTCGCCGCCGCGCGGCGCGCGGTCGTGCTCGTGCACGTCACGCGCATCGCCGACTCGTGCGGCTACGGAGTGCCGTTGATGGAGTACGAGGGCCAGCGACCGCACATGGACGCGTGGGCGGATAAGAAGGTGCGGGTCGGCGGCCCCGAGGCGCTGCTCGACTACCAGCTGGAGATGAACTCGCTCAGCATCGACGGGCTTCCGGGCGTCGCGCTGCCGTAGGCCGGCCGTCGGCGATTGAGCGCGGCGCTCGCGCGGCGCTCGAACTCCCGTTGTTCGCGGCGTTTCGATCCCTGGCGTCGGGGCAATCTTGAGGAGCGTCTGATGCGCGCCTTACCTCGGCCTCAAGTGCGCGCGCCAGCATTCCGATGAGGATCGACGTCCGCCCAGTTCAACCCAGGGGAGATCTGATGGCCAGGATCATCGTCACAACCGACCGCAGCGACCAGCCCGCCGGCGCCGTCCTCTTGGACGAGCGCGTCTACCCCGTGCATCTCGCCACCGACCATGCCGCTACGCAGCTGATCGAGCGCCTGGCGTGGGCGGTCCGCGACGCCGAGCGCAGCGAGCACGCCACGCCGGCACGCTAGGCAGGGCCGCCGGCGCCAAGAATCGCCGGTGTATCCTGCTGCCAATGGTGGTGGGGAGCTGGAGCAGTCGCCGGGCGCGCGCGCCGCGGATCGCCGGGATCGCGGCGCTCGTGGGCGTCGCGTTGGCGCTCGTACCCGCGCTCGCCTCCGCAGCGGCGCAGCCTGTCGAGCTGGCAGCGCCGTATGAGTACCTCGGGTGGGGCGCTCCCCAGCTGCCGGCCAGCGTGATCGCCACCACCGGCGTGCAGGACCTGACGCTCGCGTTCATCCTCTCCCACCGCGCGTGCAACCCCGAGTGGGACGGCGAACGGCCGCTGCTCGGCGGCTCCGATGAGGCCGCGATCGAAAGCATCCGTGCGGCCGGAGGCGAAGTCGACGTGTCCTTCGGCGGCTGGAGCGGCAAGAAGCTAGGCAACTCGTGCAAGACCCCCGCCGCGCTCGCCGCCGCCTACCAGAAGGTGATCGACGATTACTCGCTGAAGGCGATCGACATCGACATCGAGCACGGCGAGTTCGCGAGCAAGAAGGTGCGCAAACGCGTGATCGAAGCGCTCGCGATCGTGCAGGCGCAGAACCCCGGCCTCGAGATCTCGGTCACGTTCGGGACCGCGGAAGACGGTCCCGAACGTGACGGCATCAGCCTGATCGACGACGCCGCCGCGATCGGCTTTCAACCGAGCGCCTGGACGATCATGCCGTTTGATTTCGGTCGCCCGCTCACCGACATGGGCCACGCCTCGATCAGGGCAGTCGAAGGCCTGCAGCGCGACCTCGTCGCCGCCTACGGGATCTCGCCCGCCGCCGCCTACGAGCACGCGGGCATCTCCTCGATGAATGGCGAAACCGACGAATCATCGGTGCTCGTCAGCGTCGAAGACTTCGAAACGATGCTCGCGTTCGCGCAGCAGAACCACCTCGCGCGGTTCACCTTCTGGGCGGTCAACCGCGACCGCCAGTGCACGGGCGGCGAGAACACCGGCGAAGACTGCAGTGGGATCGCCCAGTCGCCATACGCCTTCACCGACGTGATCGCGCGTTACCACGGTTGAAGGGGCGGCGCGGCCGCGCTCCAACGCCGGCGCGGCCGGCGCGCCCGCCACGCGGCGCAGAGATGAGCGCGCTCAGGCGCGCGCGCTCGTCTGCGGATCGAGCCGCGACATCGTCACCGCCGCGTGCAGCTCCGAGTTGGTGCCGCCCATGTAAAGGCCCTTGACGGGCGGCACGTCGGAGTAGAAGCGCCCGTGGCCGATCTTCACGTGCGTCTCGCCCGTCAGGCGGCGGTTGGTCGGGTCGGCGCTGACCCACACCGGCTCGCCGTGGCCGTCGCTGCTGGGCAAGAGCGCCTCGAGCCATGCGTGCGTGTCGACCTCGAGCGAGTCCGTGCCGTGGTCCTCGGGTGCCGTCTCGGGCGCCGCCCAAAGGTAGCCGGAGACATAACGCGCGGCGATCCCGCGCCGGCGCAGCAGCACGAGCGATAGGTGCACGAAGTCCTGGCAGACGCCCGCGCCCATCTCCAGCAGGTCGCGCACGGTCGAGCCCACGTACGTCGCGCCGGGCCGGTATTCGAAGCGGTTGGGCACGAGCTCGCAGAGCTGTTCGAGCGTCTCCAGCGGACTGTCGGCCTCGAGGCCCTCGTGCAGGTCGTCGAGGCCCGTCAGCAGCGGCTGGTCCTGCCACGGCAGCGCGAACTCGCCGGCGGCGTCGACGTATGCGGGGCTGAGCAGGCTCTCCCACGACCCGTCCGGCGGGTCGGGCGGGGGAGAGGTGACCACGCGCGCGCGCACGTCGATCGTCAGCTGCTCGTGGCTCGTGGGGATGCCGAACTCGAGCACCTCGGTGCCGAAGTAGTCGAGGTGGCGGCTGACGCGCGCCTCGGGCTCGATGCGCGTGTGGAACTCGTCGCAGCGCTGCGTCGAGGTCGTCGCGGGGCGCACGCGCAGCGCGTTGAGGTTGTCGGTGACCGGGGTGTCGTAGCGGTACTCGGTCAGGAAGCGGATCGCGAAGTGCACGCGCGGCTCACCTCCTCAGGCCGGCCGCCGCCGCGCCCGCGAAGTAGCGCTCGGCGACGTCCTGGTCGATGCGCGCAAGCTCCTGTTGTGTTTGTTCGCATATCCCCGTCAGCTCCGCTCCGTCGGGCAGGGCCCTGCGCTGGAAGTCTAGGTCGGCCGCCAGTCGACTAACGCGCAGCACCGGCTTGGAGTTGCGCGGACCCGCGTCGGCGCTCGTGAAGACCTCGTGCAGCGAATCGACGCACGCGGCGACGCTGTCGGGGTAGGCGCGCTCGAACAGCAGGAAGCGCGCGACCGGGCGCGCGTTGGGGGGCGCGGTGACCGCGCGCAGGTAGGCGTGAAAGCCGCCGACCGCCTGCAGCAGGATCAGCGCGTGGCCGTCCGCCGACGCTGAGTCCCCCGCGGGCAGCGCCACGCGCAGCATCCGCAGCACCATGTCCGAGATCTCGATCAGCCCGCCCGCGTCCAGGAAGCACTTGGCCTCGTCGCGCAGCATCGAGCGGTTGGCCACGCCCCAGATCAGCGCCGTGCGTTCCTTGACGTACTGCGAGGCCTGCGAGGGGCCCGCCGGCGCCGTCGACTGAAATCCCGCCCGGGTGGGCGGGGTGGGCGGGCCCCAAGTATTCCCGCCGCGCAGGCCGAGCGCGGTCGTGTTGATCGCCTCCCACATCTCCGCGCTGATCACGTCGCGCACCGTGCGCGCGCCCTCGCGGGCGCGCTCGATGCTCGCGAGCATTGACCCCGGTCGCTCGGCGTCGAGCGTCAGCTGCCCGAGCGCGCGGCCGTTGCGCGGGTGCAGCGGCTCCTCGCTGACGTCGCCGAACATCGCCAGCAGCCCGCCCGAGCCGAAGCTGACGCCCGGCGTCGTCTCGGAGGTCCCCTGCAGCTCGGCCTGGAACACCGCCTCGACCGCGCGCGCGGTGAACTCCGCCCGCGCGAGGTTGCGCCCCAGCCAGTACAGCTCGTGCGCGATCCGCGCGAGCATCAGCGGCGCCGCGCGTCTGGCGCCGCCCCCTGCCGCGGCTGCTGCCGATGCGCGCGCTGCTGCTGCTGTTGCTGCTGTGGGGCCTGCTGCTGCTGCTGCTGCTGGCCGGTCCACGCGCCGTAGCGCAGGTCGGGCAGCGCCGGCGGCTGCGTGTCTGCGATCGGCGGGCCCGCGCGGTCGGCGTCGTCGCCGTCCTCGAGCACCCACGTGTCCTTGGAGCCGCCGCCGCGAGAGGAGTTGACGATCAGCGAGCCGTCCTCGAGCGCCACGCGCGTGAGCCCCCCGGGGACGATGTCGATGCGCTCGCCGAACACGGCGAACGGCCGCAGGTCGACGTGGCGCGGCTGCAGCACCGCGTCGGGGCCGACCGTCGGCACGGTCGACAGGCGCACGACGTCCTGGGCGATCCAGCGGTCGGGGTGCGTGCTGATCACGCGGCGCATCCGCTGCAGTTCGACCTCGTCGGCGTGCGGGCCGATCATCACGCCTTTGCCACCGGACTCGCCGGTTGGCTTGACGACCAGCTCCGGTAGATGATCGAGCACGTGCGCGAGCACTTCGGGGTCAGACAGCAGATAGGTCCTGACGTTTTCGAGGATCGGATCCTCGCCGAGGTAGAAGCGGATCATCTCCGGCACGAAGCAGTAGATCGCCTTGTCGTCGGCGACGCCGGTGCCGAACGCGTTGGCGATCGCGACGCTGCCGGCGCGGTAGGCGCGGATCAGGCCGGGGACGCCGAGCAGCGAGTCGGGGCGGAACTCGAGCGGGTCGACGAAGTCGTCGTCGAGGCGCCTGTAGACGGCGTGCGCGCGCTCGAGGCCGCGCGTGGTGCGCATGTACAGCACGTCGTCGCGCACGACCAGGTCCGATGCCTCGACGAGCTCGACGCCCATCTGGCGCGCGAGGAACGCGTGCTCGAAGTACGCGGGGTTGGCGGGCCCGGGCGTCCACACGACGACCGTCGCCTCGCTCTCGGCCGAGGGCGCCACCGAGCGCAGCGCGCTCAAGAGCAGCTGCGGGTAGTGGTCGACGGGGCGCACGCGGTAGGAGGCGAACAGCTCGGGGACCAGGCGTGCCATCGCCGCGCGGTTCTCGAGCACGTAGGAGATGCCCGAGGGGATCCGCACGTTGTCCTCGATCACCTTCCATCTGCCGTCGCTGTGGCGCACGAGATCGCAGCCGGCGACGTGCGTGTAGACGCCGCCGGGCGGGCGGATGCCGTGCACGGCGCGCGCGAAGTGCGGGCAGGAGGCGACCAGCCGCCACGGTACGAGCCCCTCGCGCACGATCTCGCGCGCGTGGTAGACGTCGTCGACGAAGTGGTTGAGCGCGCGGATCCGCTGGGCGAGCCCGCGCTTGATGTCGCGCCATTCCTGGCCGCTGAGCACGCGCGGCACGAGATCGAGCGGGAACGGCCGTTCTTTGGTCCCGTCCTCCTCGTCGTCCGCGCCTTTGGTCTCGAACGTGATCCCCTGCTGCATGAAGATCGCGTCGCGGCGGCGGCCCGCCTCCATCAGCCCTTCAGGCCCGAGCCTGCGCAGCTCCTCGACGAGCGCGCGGGCGGTTGGCCGCGGCGTCCCGTCGTCCTCGAACAGCTCGTCCAGGAACGGCGCCTGAGGGCGGTATGCGTCCGTCGCCGGTGTCTGCACCCCCGATCCCACCACAGGATTCTCCCGCGGTGGCTGCGTTTTCACCTTCGACGGATGGAGAAACCGGGGGCGTCGGAGGTGCGCATCTGTCACAGGCCCGATTGGCGCCCGTCGGGAGCGCCCGCCGCCCGCGGCGCGCGGCTCAGGCCCGTCGCCGGAGCCCGCACGGGCCAGCTCAGCGCGGCCAGCGTCCGTGGCGCTTGAAGTACTCGCGCGCGGCCTGCTCGTCGTCGCGCTCGCGATCGCCGGTGACGCCGATGCGAAACAGCCAGTTGAGGAAGTAGATCGCAAGGCCGGCGCTGACGATGCTGGCGCCGCCCTCGAGGTCGGTTTCGCTGCCGAACGCCATCACGACGACGCCGGCGACGGTGACGACGGCGGGCAGCACGTAGCGGATGCCGATCAGCAGTCGCGATCTGTTGCGCTCGTTGCTCATGCGGGCTGTAGCGGCGGGGGAGCCGCCTCCTGCTCGAAGCTCTCCGCGCAGCGGCGCGCGCTCGCCTGCGCCCAGCGCGTGGTGCTCGTGGCGCCGAGCGCGAGCACGCCGGCGCTACAGCCGGCGATCACCCACCAGGCGGGGTGGCTCGCGCCGGCGAGGTGCACGCCGATCTGGCTGCCGGCGGCCGTGCCGAGGATCGAGCCGGTGACGGCGACCCCGAGCGCCTGCCCGACCTGGCGGCTGGTGGATGCGACAGCGGCGGCGACGCCCGCCTGGTTGTTGGGCATGCCGGACACGGCGGCGTAGGTGATCGGCGGGTTGACGCTGCCGAAGCCGATCCCGAACACGGCGTAGACGCCGAGCAGCAGCAACAGCGGCGTGGTGTCCGTCAGCTGCGTGAGCACGAGCGCGCTGACGAGCATGCAGCTGCCGGCGATGAACAGCGGCAGGCGCGGCCCGCGGCTACCGACCGCGCGGCCGGCGAGCGGGCTGCAGACGAGCGCGGCGAGCGCCATCGGCAGCGTGCACAGCCCCGCCTGTAGCGCCGTGTAGCCGCGCACGTCCTGGAGGTAGAGCGTGTTCAGCAGCAGGAAGCCGCTGAACGCGGCGAACGCGCTGATCGCGATCAGCGTGGCGCCCGAGAACGGGGCGCTGCGGAAGAAGCGCAGCTCGATCAACGGGTCCTTCCGCCGTGGCTCGTACAGCACCAGCCCGAGCACCGCGAGCGCGGCGAGCGCGAACAGGCCAATGCTCTGCGCCGAGGACCAGCCCGCGCTCGGCGCCTCGATGATCGCGTACGTGAGCGACGCGAGCGCGACGATCACGAGCAGCTGGCCCACGGGGTCGATGCGCCGCGCGCGCGGCGCCCGCGACTCGGGCACGTACAGCGCGGTGAGAACCACCGCGGCCAGCCCGATCGGCACGTTGATCCAGAAGATCGCCCGCCAGCTGACGGCGTCGGTGAGCGCGCCGCCGACGATCGGCCCGAGCGCGAGGCTGATGCCGACGACGGCGCCCCACGCGCCGATTGCACGCGCGCGTTCGCGCGGCTCGGTGAAGACGTTGGTGATGATCGACATCGCCACCGGGTTGAGCATCGAGCCGCCGACCCCCTGCAGGGCGCGCGCGGCGATCAGCCAGCCGAGCGTGGGGGCGAGGCTGCACAGCAGCGAGCCGAGGACGAACGTCAACAGGCCCACCTGGAAGGTGCGCCGGCGCCCGAGGCGGTCGGCGGTCGAGCCGGACAGCAGCAGCAGGCTGGCGATCACGATCACGTACGCGTCGATCGTCCACTGCAGCCCTGAAAGCGACGCGTGCAGATCGCGTTTGATCGACGGCAGCGCGACGTTGACGATTGTGTTGTCCATCGCCACGATCAGCAGGCTCATGCAGCAGATCGCGAGGATCAGCGTGCGCCGGCGGTCGCTCAGCTCGGGTGTACCGTTCACGCCGACTAGTTCTAGCGTCCCCGACCGCCCGCTCCCGGCTCCGGCCAAGACGCGCCCCCGAGATCGACCCGTGCCCGCACCGACCATCGATGAGCTGACGCTCGCCGACGACCCCGCCCGCTGGGCGGCGCTGGGCTTCGACGTCGCCGATCGCTGCACCCAGATCGGTAGCGTGCGCTTGCGCTTCCTCGAGCCCGCGGGAGGGTCGGGCACGCCGGCGGCGGAAGCCGATGAGCCCGTGGCGGGAGCTGACGCGCCCGCCCTTCCCGCGGAGAGCGCTCCCGTCCCGGGCATCGCCGGCTGGTCGCTGCGCGACGCTCACAGCGCGGAGCTCGACGGGCTGCCGACGGCGCTCTCAGAGCGCCCGCTGCCGGACCCCGCGCCGGCGCATCCGAACGGCGTGCTCGCGATCGACCATGTGGTGGCCGCCTCGCCGGACCTCGACCGCAGCGTCGCGGCGCTGCAGGCGGCGGGCCTCGACCTGCGCCGCTTGCGCGAGCAGCCGACACCGGCGGGCGCGCCGCGCCAGGCGTTCTTCCGCCTGGGCGGCGAGATCCTGGAGGTGATCCAGGAGCCGCAGGAGGCGATCGCGCGCGCGGGCGGCGCCGATCACCCGGTGCGCTTCTGGGGCCTTGCGCTGCTGGTCGACGATCTCGACGGCGCCGCGGAGCGCATGTCCCCGCACGTCGGCGAGCCGCGCGCGGCGGTGCAGCCGGGCCGGCGGATCGCGACCGTGCGCCGCTCGGCCGGCCTGACGGTGCCACTGGCGTTGATGAGCGCAGACGAACGAGCCAAGGAGGATCGATGAGCCAGCAGCTTTGGACTGAGGTCGACGACTACATCGAGGGGCAGCTGATCGACGAGGACGAGGCGCTCGAGCTGGCGACGCGCGCGGGCGCCGAGGCAGGGCTGCCGCCGATCGCGCTGACGCCCGCGCACGGCAAGTTCCTGCACCTGCTCGCGCGCATCCACGGCGCCCGCAGCATCCTCGAGCTCGGGACGCTCGGCGGCTACAGCACGATCTGGCTCGCACGCGCGCTGCCCGCCGACGGGCGTCTCGTCACCCTCGAGCTCAACCCGGCCTATGCCTCGGTCGCCGCCGCGAACATCGAGCGCGCCGGCCTCTCCGCTCTTATAAAAATAGAAGTAGGCCCGGCGCGCGACTCGTTGCGCGCCCTAATCGATCAGGACGCCGGTCCCTTCGACCTTGTGTTCATCGACGCGGACAAGCAGGGAACGCCGGAGTACTTCGAGCTGGCACTCCAGCTGACACGTCCGGGCAGCGTGATCGTGACCGACAACGTCGTGCGCGACGGCGAGCTCGCCAACGAGCAGACCGAGGACGAGCGCGCGCTCGGGATGCGCCGCTTCCACGAGCTGCTCGCCCACGAGCGCGCCACCGAGCGCGTGAGCGCGACGACGGTGCAGACGGTCGGCGCCAAGGGCTACGACGGCTTCACGCTGGCGCTCGTGGAGCGATAGGCTCGGGTCTGTGGCGGGAGAGCTGAAGCTGGGGTTGAACACGGGCTACTGGGCCGGGGGGCCGCCGCCGGGAGCAGTCGAGGCGGTCGCGGAGGCCGAGCGGCTGGGGTTCGACTCGATCTGGACCGCCGAGGCATACGGCTCCGATTGCCTGACGCCGCTGGCGTGGTGGGGCGCGTCGACCGAGCGCATCAAGCTGGGCACGGCGATCGTGCAGATGTCCGCGCGCCAGCCCGCCGCCACGGCGATGGCCGCGATGACGATGGACCATCTCTCAGGCGGGCGCTTCATCCTCGGCCTCGGCGTGTCCGGGCCGCAGGTCGTCGAGGGCTGGTACGGGATGCCGTTCGCCAAGCCGCTCGCGCGCACCCGCGAGTACATCGCGATCCTGCGCGACATCTGGGCGCGCAAGGGGCCGCTGACGGCGCCCGGGCCGCACTACCCGCTGCCCTACCCCGGCGGCACGGGGCTCGCGAAGGCGCTGAAGGCGTCGATCCACCCGCTGCGCGAGGACATCCCGATCTACCTCGGCGCCGAGGGGCCGAAGAACATCGCGCTGTGCGCGGAGCTGTGCGACGGCTGGCTGGCGATGCTGTTCTCACCGGCCGTCTACGACGAGCTCTACCGCCCGTCGCTCGAGGAGGGCTGGGCGCGCGAGGGCGCGCGTCGCAGCGCCGCCGACTTCGAGGTCTGCGCGACGGTGCCGCTGATCGTCACCGACGACGTCGAGGCGGCCGCCGACGCGCTGCGGCCGTTCTACGCGCTGTACTTCGGCGGCATGGGCGCCAAGGGCGCCAACTTCCACGCCAACGTGCCGATCCGCATGGGCTATGAGCAGGAGGTCGGCGAAATCCAGGACCTGTACCTGGACGGCAAGAAGGACGAGGCCGGCGCGAAGATCCCGACCGCGCTGATCGAAGCGCTGTCGCTGATCGGCCCGCCCGAGAAGATCCAGGACGACCTCGCAAAGTGGCGCGAATCCGCCGTCACCACGCTCTTGATCTCCGGCGACGCCGCGACGCTGCGCACCGCCGCCGAGCTCGTGCTGGGCTGACGCCGCCGCGCGCCCGGCGCGATACCCGCGCGTGGCCTGTGCCCCTCGCGCGCGCGGGATCAGCTGGCGAGCGGGAGCGTCCTCGACTGGCCCAGTGGCCTGCCGGCGGCGTCGAGCGCCCGCACGGCCACGAGCGGCCCCGCGCGATCGACGGGCAGCGCGCTCTCGAAGCCCTGCGAGCGCACGCTCGCAACGGGCGCCAGCCGCTCGCCGCGTGCGCCCGCGAGCAGCTGCCAGCGGTGCACGTCGGTCGCGCCGTTCCAGCTCGCGTACACCGCCCGCTCGCCGCCGTGGCCGACCACCGCGATCGCGGGGGCCTCGGCGGGACGGGCGTGCCACGGCATGCGAAACGCCCTGTAGGACTGGTAGCTCTCGCCGAGCACCGCGTCGAAGACGATGCGCCCGCCGCGGTCGAACTCGGAGACGCGCGGCACTTCGCCCCAGCCGACGAACACGTTGCCGTTGGCAAGCAGCTGCACGCTGCCCTGGCTGCCGGTGAGGATCCCCGGGTGCGTGTACTGCTCGCGCAGCGTCGCCGTCATCGCGCGCTCGTCGAGCGCGAGCACGAGGCCGCGAGAGAGCTTCTCGACGGCCGGCGCGGAGCCGTTGTCGAGCAGGCTCAGCGTGCCGTCGCGCTGGCGGCGCGCGTGGTGCTGCCAGGCGAACGCGCTGCCCGTGTCCATCGCGAAGTCGCTGCGCTTGCCGCCCAGGCGCCAGACGATCTCGCCGCGGCGGTCGAGCTTGTAGACGGTGTGCGTGCTGCGCCCTGACACGAGCAGGTTGCCGTCGCCGTCGAGGTCGACGGAGTTGATGTGGAAGAAGTCCCAGTCGGGCGTCACCGGCGCGTAGGACTCCCGTAGCCCGATGTGATCGAGGCTGTGCCACTCGAGCAGCACGCGGCCGCTCGAGAGCTCGATCTCCTGGAAGATCGCATCCTGGATCGTGCCCGTGCGCGAGCCGCTGACCGCCGACAGGTCGGCGCCGACGACGACGTAGCTGGTCAGCAGCGCGGTGTCGCGCGGGGTGATCACGAACTCGTGCAGGTCGCCGCGCAGCCCGCGCGCCGCCTGCACGCGGCGGATCGTGCGATAGCCGGCGTCCGCGATCACGTATTCACCGACGCCGTGGCCGAGTTCGATGCTGCCCTGCCACCACGTCAGCACGGGGCTGCCGCGGTAGCGCTGGACGCGGAAGTTGGTCGTCACCATGCCCGCGAGCGGGTTCTCCCACAGCGCCTGGCCGCTGTTGTCGGCGATCACGGCGCCCGCCTGGCCCGCGGGGGCGTTGTACGGCGCGATGAAGATCGGATCGCGCGACGCGCCCGGCTCGCTGCGGACGACGCCCAACGCCGGGATGCGCAGGTCAGGGCGCGTGTGCCACTGGGACGGCAGCGGCGGCTCTGGCGAGGTCGACGGGCCGCCCCGTGGAGCGTTGCGCTGTGGGGAGTCCAGCGCGCCGGCGAGGATCGCGCCCACGCCGCCCGTGGCGGCCAGCCCGGCCGCGCCGCCCGCGGCCGCGCGCAGCAGCTGGCGGCGGGTGATCGTGCGGCTGGCTCGGATCTTCACGTCCCTTCACGTAAGCACGCGCGATGAAAGCCTTTCTGAAGAAAGTTGGCGTAGGGTCCAGGGATGGCCGAGACCGCATCCTCCGCGGAGGGTGACCCCGCGCAGCAGCAGCGGCAGGTGTTCGCGAACTTCCAGTTCGAGATCTACGCATACGGCCTCGGCGGCCAGACGCCGAAGCTGCCGATCTCCGCGGGCGAACTCGAAGCGCGGGCGCGCGAGCGGCTGAGCGCGGAGGCCTTCGGCTACGTCGCCGGCGGCGCCGGCTCCGAGCAGACGATGCGCAACAACCTGCGGGCGTTCGAGCGCTGGGAGATCGTTCCGCGGATGCTGCGCGATGTCTCTGAGCGCGACCTCTCGACGACGGTGCTCGGCACGAGCATGCCGGCGCCGGTGCTGCTCGCGCCGATCGGAGTGCAGTCGATCGTCCATCCCGACGCCGAGCTGGCGGTCGCCCGCGCGGCGGCCGCGCACGGGCTGGCGGCGATCCTGAGCACGGCGGCGTCGCACTCGATCGAGCAGGTCGCCGAGGCGACCGGCGACGGTCCCCGCTGGTATCAGCTCTACTGGCCCAGCGACCGGGAGCTGGCGGCGAGCTTCGTCGCGCGCGCCGGCGACGCGGGCTATGAAGCGATCGTCGTGACGCTCGACACGTGGCTGCTGGGTTGGCGCCCGCGCGACCTGGGCAACGCCTACCTGCCGTTCCTCAAAGGCGAGGGCGTCGCCACGTACTTCAGCGATCCCGTGTTCCGCGCGGCGCTCGAGCGCACGCCCGAGGAGGACCCGGGGCCGGCGATCGGACACTGGGCCTACCAGTTCTCGAACCCGCGCGTGACGTGGGCGGACCTGGAGTGGCTGCGCGAGCAAACCGCGCTGCCGATCGTGCTCAAGGGAATCCTCCACCCCGAGGACGCCACGCGCGCCCTGCAGGCGGGGGTCGATGGGCTGATCGTCTCAAACCACGGCGGCCGCCAGGTCGACGGCTCGATCGGCGCGCTGGACGCGCTGGCTGGCGTACGCGAGGCGGTCGGCGCGGACTTCCCGGTGCTGTTCGACAGCGGCATTCGCACCGGCGCCGACGTCTTCAAGGCGCTCGCGCTCGGCGCCGACGCGGTCTGCCTCGGGCGCCCGTACGCGTGGGGGCTCGCGCTCGACGGCCAGGCGGGCGTCGAGCACGTGCTGCGCTGCCTGCTCGCCGAGCTCGACCTGACGCTCGCGCTCAGCGGCCATACCGAGATCGCACAGATGAAGCGCACGGCGCTGCGGCGGGCCGACGGCGCCGGCGGGGACCCGCGCGTCTGACATAGACTCGCACGGTGGGTCCGGCGCGGTTTGACGCCCTCGGCAAAGCCAAGCGCCTGACGCTGATCGCGTGCATCCTCGGCTCGGGGATCGCGACGCTGGATGGGAGCGTCGTGAACGTCGCGCTGCCGACGATCCAGCGCGCGCTCGGCGGCGGGCTGGCCGCGCAGCAATGGGTCGTCAACGGCTACCTGCTGACGCTCGGATCGCTGATCCTCGTGGGCGGATCGCTCGGCGACCTGTACGGCGAGCGGCGCACGTTCGCGATCGGCGTGACGGGCTTCGGCGTGGCCTCGCTCGGGTGTGCGCTGGCGCCCACGATCGGCTGGCTGGTGGCCGCGCGCGCGCTCGAGGGCGTGGCCAGCGCGCTGCTGACGCCGGCGTCGCTGGCGGTGATCGTCAACACGTTTCCTGAGTCCGAGCGCGGGACGGCGATCGGGGCGTGGACGGCGTGGGGGACGATCGCGGTGGTGATCGGGCCGCTCGTCGGTGGCGAGCTGCTGGCGATCGCCTCGTGGCGGTGGATCTTCGTGATCAACGTCCCGCTGGTGGTGATCTGCGTGTTTCTGATCCGCGTCGCGATCCCGCCGGCGCCGCCGCGCAAGCGTGGTGAGCGGCGCGTGGATGTCCCGGGCGCGCTGCTGGGCGCGTCGGGCCTCGCGGGGGCGGTGTTCGCGCTGATCGAGCAGCCGCGGCTGGGCTGGTCGAGCCCGGGCGTGCTCGCGCCGCTGCTGGGCGGCGTGGCGTTGTTCGCCGCGTTCGTCCTTCACGAGTCGCGCGCACGCGACCCGATGCTGCCGCTGCGGCTGTTCCGCCAGCGCAACTTCTCGGCGGGCAACATCGAGACGTTCTCGATGTACGCGGGCCTGTCGATCGTGTTCTTCTTCCTGGTCATCTTCCTGCAGCAGATCGGCGGCTACTCGCCGCTGAAGAGCGGCCTCACGACGGCGCCCGTGACCGCGGTTACGTTCCTGCTCTCGCGCCGCTTCGGCCGGCTCGCCGACCGCTACGGGCCGCGCCTCTTCATGGGCGCCGGGCCGCTCGTGTGTGCTGTGGGGTTGATGATGCTCCAGCGGGTCGGCATCCACATCTCCTACGTGCGCGACGTGTTGCCCGCGCTGCTGGTGTTCGCCCTCGGCCTCTCGATCACGGTCGCGCCGCTGACCGCCGCGGTGCTCGCGGACGCGACCCAGGACGACGCGGGGATCGCCTCGGGCGTCAACAACGCGGTCGCGCGCGTCGCCGGCCTGATGGGCACGGCCGCGGTCGGGGCGGCCGTGTCGGGGGCGTTCGTCGCCAACCTCAACGGTCGTCTCGCCGGCGTCACGCTGGGCGCCGCCGGGCGCGCGGCGCTCGCGCAGGCCCGGCGCCTGCCGCTCGGCCTTCCCGACGTGCATGGCCTGCCCGCCGCGCAGGCGCGGGCGCTCACGCGCGCCGCCCAGCAGGCCTCGCTGCACGGGTTCCACCTCAGCATGCTGATCGCCGCCGTGCTCGTCGCGATCGGCGGCCTGGTGGGGGCGGCCGGGATCCGCAACCGCCACGGCGCGATCACCGCCGAGCACTGCCCGACGGGCCAGCTCGTCGGCACGGGCCGCGAGCTGGCGCAGACGGCGTCCGCCGCGTCCGCTTGACTTCGCGGCGATGAGGCTAGATGTTCGCGCCCGGCTGTGGTTCGTTGTCGTCATGCTCGCCGCGCTCGCGGCGCCGGCGGCGGCCTCGGCGAACCTGTACTGCGTCAACGAACCCGCGTGCGTGAAAGCCGGCGGCAGCTCCGAAGGCAGCGAAGGCATCGGCTTGCAGAAAGCGCTGACGAGCGCCGAAGGTCACGCCGGCAGCACCGTCGAGATCGGTCCCGGCACGTACTCGCGGGCAAAAGGCTTCGTCTACAGCTCCAGCGCGCTCGTCACGATTCGCGGCGCGGGCGCCGGCACGACGGTGCTAACGACCCCGCTCGAAAACAACGACACCGTGCTCGTCTTCGACAGCGAAGGCTCGACGCTGTCCGGTCTCAGCGTCGCGATCCCCGCGGGCGAAGGCCAGCAGGGCATCTCGCTGGACGGCGGCGAGGTCGAAGGAGTCTCGATCTCGGGCGGTGCCGGGAAAAACATCCCGACCGGGCTCTCGATCAGCCGCGGCACGTTCTTCGACGGGTCGATCGAGATGAGCGAAGCGCAGACGAGCGTGGGGGTCAGCGCGAGCGGCGGCGAACTCCTCGACTCGACGATCAGCGGCTCCTACGGCGTGGACGCGTCGATCACGGCGACGATCCGCGGCTGTCGCATCTCCAGCAACACGTTTGACATCGACGCCGTCTACACCGAACCGCTGACGGTCGAAGACACCTTCGTGTACCTGCGCGGGTCTCCTCCGGCCGCGATCTCCCTGAGCGCCAACAGCGGCGGCGACACCAAGGCGACGCTCCGTGGCCTGACGATCGTCGACGCCAACGGGACCGAGTCGGGGATCGAAGTCGAGGCCAGGGAGGGCGCCTCGACGACGCTCGCGCTGGAAGACTCGGTGATCGACAACTTCGCGCATCCGATCCTCGAGGCGGCCGAAGGGCACGGGTCGAGCATCGCCACGACCACCGACTACTCGAGCTACGAAGCGAGCGCCGACAAGCAGGAATCCAGGAAAGAATCCGAACCCGCCGGCACGCTCCCGTCACCGCCAAGCGATGAAAACCCCGCCGCCGCGACCCCCGACTTCGTCCACCCGGTATTTGGAGCCGGCGGCTTCAGCGAAGGCAACTGGCGGCTGCTGGCCACATCACCGCTGATCGGCGCCGGTAAGCCCGGCGCGCTCGCGGCCGGGGAATTCGCGACGGACCTCGCTGGCAACCCGCGGATTGTCGACGGGGCACGCGACGTTGGCGCATACGAGTACCAGCGCGCGGCGCCCACGGTGAGCGTGAGCGCGACGCCGCTGAGCGTGCAGGTGGGCGTCCCCGTGAGCTTCAGCGGCTCGGCGAGCGTGATCGAACCGGGCGATGCGATCGCCGGCTACCAGTGGACGTTCGACGACGGCGCGAGCGTGGCCGCGGGCGCGACCGCGACGCATGTGTTCGCGACGGCGGGCACGCACACGGCGACGCTGACGGCGACCGATGTCGTCGGCGTGAAGGGCACGGCCACGGTGAGCGTGACGGTGCTCCCGAACGTTGCGCTTTGCGCGTGTATACGTCCGCGGCCGACGATCTCGTTGTCGATCGCCCCGCACAGCTTCCGCGCCGCAAGCAAGGGCGCGAGCATCGCCGGCGCGCCCGCCGGCGCGCGCGTGAGCTTCGAGCTCTCGGCGGCGGGAAGCGTGACGTTCACCGTCGAGCATGTGCTCAGCGGCGTCAAGCACGGCCACTCGTGCGTGGCCCCGACGCACGGCGCCACGCACGGCAAGCGCTGCACCCGCGACGTGCTCTTGCACGGATCGTTCGCCCACGCCGGCCTCGCGGGCGCCAACTCGCTGCGCTTCAGCGGACGCCTGCACGGCCACGCGCTCGCGCCGGGCAGCTACCTGCTGATCGCCACGTACACCGGCAATGCGGGAAGGGCGAGCGCGAGCGCGCCCTTCCGCATCGTCGGCTAGAGCCTGCCCTAGGCCTCGCGCGCGTAGTCGCGCATCGCTTCGACGATCGGCCCGAGCCGGCGCCCGCGGGCGGTCAGCCGGTACTCGACGGTCGGCGGGCTCGACGGGATCACCGTGCGCTGCACGAGGCCCGCCGCCTCGAGGTCCCGCAGACGCTCTGAGAGCATCCGCGGGGAGATCCCGGCGACGGCGTCGGCGAACTCGTTGAAGCGCAGCGCGCCGGTGAGCGCTGCGTAGATGATCGATAGCTGCCAGCGCCGCTCCAGGAGGTCCGCCGTCTGGCGGACCTCCATGGGGACGGGCTCACATCTACGCGTGCGCGACATCGCGAGCGGGCTCCAGGGCGCGATCGAGGACCTCCTGGACGGTCATCACCGGATGGAAGGTCATCTGCTCGCGCACCTCCTCGGGGATGTCGTCGAGGTCGCCGCGGTTGCGCTCCGGCAGGATCACGTCGGTCAGGCCGGCGGCATGGGCGGCGAGCGCCTTCTGCTTGAACCCGCCGATCGGCAGCACGCGGCCCTGCAGCGTGACCTCGCCGGTCATGCCGACCGTGTGCTTGACCGGGCGTCCTGACAGCAGCGAGGCAAGCGCCGTGACCATCGTGACGCCGGCGCTCGGACCGTCCTTTGGGATCGCTCCGGCGGGCACGTGGACGTGGAACTCGCGGTTCTCGAACGCGTGCTCGTCGATGCCGAGCTCCTCGGCGTGTCCGCGCACGTAGGAGAGCGCGATCTTCGCGGACTCCTTCATGACGTCACCGAGCTGACCTGTCAGCACGAGGCTGTTGCCGCCGGAGCTGCCGCCCTTCATGGCGGTCGCCTCGACGAACAGCACATCGCCGCCGGCGCCGGTCACGGCCAGGCCCGTCGCCACACCCGGGTGAGCGGTGCGCGCGGCGGACTCCTGGAAGAACTTCTGCCGACCGAGCGCGTCGCGCACGATCTCCAGGTCGATCTTCACGGGTGCCGTTGCCTTGCCTGAGGCGATCTGCGTCGCGGTCTTTCTCAGGACCGTGCCGAGGTTGCGCTCGAGGTTGCGTACGCCAGCCTCGCGCGTGTACTCGGAGATGATCGTGCGCAGCACGTCGTCTGAGACCTCGACCTCGTCCTCGCGCAGGCCGTTGCGGTCGCGCTGGCGCGGCCACAGGTAGCCCTTGGCGATCGCGAGCTTCTCCTCGGAGGTGTAGCCGTCGAAGCTGATCACCTCCATGCGGTCGAGCAGCGGCCCGGGGATCGTGTCGGCGACGTTGGCCGTGGCCAGGAACATCACCTGGCTGAGGTCCAGCTCGACGTCGAGGTAGTGGTCGCGGAACGAGTGGTTCTGCGCGGGGTCGAGGACCTCGAGCAGCGCCGCGGAGGGGTCTCCGCGCCAGTCGGCCCCGACCTTGTCGACCTCGTCGAGCAGGATCACGGGATTCATCGTGCCGGCGTCCCTGAGCGCCCTGACCAGACGGCCGGGGAGCGCGCCGATGTAGGTGCGCCGGTGCCCTCGGATCTCGGCCTCGTCGCGCACGCCGCCCAGCGACATGCGTACGAACTCGCGTCCGGTGGCGCGAGCGATCGACTCGCCGATCGAGGTCTTGCCGGTGCCGGGCGGTCCGATCAGCGTCAGGATCGCCCCGGACTTGGGGTCGGCCTCGATGTCACGGTCCTGGCGCAGCTTGCGCACGGCCAGGTACTCGGTAACGCGGTCCTTGACGTCCTCCAGGCCCGCGTGGTCGGCGTCCAGCACCGCGCGTGCGGCGACCGGGTCGAGGTGCTCCTCCGAGCGCTTGCCCCATGGCACCGCGATCAGCCAGTCCAGGTACGTGCGGATCATGCTCGACTCGCCGGTCTGCTCGCCCATGCGCTCCAGGCGCGCCAGCTCCTTGAGCGCCTGCTCCTTGACGGGCTCGGGCATCTCGGCGTCCTCGATCTTCGTGCGGTACTCGTCGGCGACGGACGCGTCGTCCTCGCCGAGCTCCTTGCGGATCGAGTCCATCTGCTTGCGCAGGAAGTACTCGCGCTGCTGCTTCTCAGCGCCCTCCTGCACGTCCTCGCGGATGCGCCTGCGCACCTGCAGCTCGGCCAGGCTCTCGCGCTGCAGCTTGACGGCGAGCTCGAGGCGCTCGGTGACGTCGAGCGTGCGCAGCAGCTCGACCTTCTGCTCGTAGTTGAGGTTGGGGGAGTAGCCGGCGGAGTCGGCCAGCGCTCCGGGCTCTGCGATCGCGCGCAGGAACGCGGAGATGCGGCCGTCGTCGCCACGCAGCTCGAGGATCTCCTCGACGGTTGCGCGGTACTCGCGCTCCAGCTCGCGTGTGCGTTTGTCGGTCGGCACCGGGTCGGGGCGCTCGTCGACCTGCACGCGCAGCTCGCCGCTCGCGCCGGTCTCCGCGGCGCCGATCAGCGCGCGGTGCTCTCCGGAGAGGGACACGGCGCGCCCGCCGCCGGGCAGGCGGATCTTGTCGGAGACCTCGGCGATCGTGCCGACCTCGAGGAACTCGTTCTCGTGACGCGGCACGAGCACGACGCGCTCGTCATCGCCGACGTCGACGGTCAGGGTGATGCCCATGTTCGGGAACACGACCGTGTCGTCGAGCGGGATCAACCGCAGACGCGGGCTGGGCTCCAAGGGCGGGGTGGGGGGCTTCTCTGAGGCGGATGGCATAGTGGATCGCTCCATGTGGGGTTACGAAAGTGTAGTTAGTATAGCGCGGGGTGGTTGCACGCGCAAGTACTTCGAGGTCATGCCGGAAATGGCGTTGTAGAGCCAAATTCAGGGAGTCTCTGGTGTGTGATCAAGCCGCATAGTCCGGTGGCGACTGGCAGAACACTCGTCAGCCGTCCCAAGCGCACGGTAGAAAATCTGGGTGGCCGCTTCCATCGAGCAACTCAGTTTTGAGCTGACCGCCAACGCCATGACCGAACTCGAGCGCGCGTTCGGGGGATTGCGGATGTGCGCAGGCACAGTGCTCGGCGCGGCGTCGATTGCGGGCTCTTTCCTTGGAGCCAAGGCAAGCCACGGATGGCTCGATGCGTGGGCCATTGTGGCGATGGTCTCGTTCGCGCTCTGCTTCGGTTGCGCCATCTGGGTGCTCCTGCCACACGACTTCGGTCTCATCGCGGGCGGGGAGGAGCTGCTCGCCGTCAGCGATCGGAAGGAGTAAGCGATCTGGCCGAGGCGTACCGCACCGTCGGTGGCTGGCTTGAGCCCCAGCTCCAGGCCAACAGGCGTACGGTCGCCCGGCTGTCAACATGGCTGAGCGTCAGCTGCATACTGCTCGCCGTCGAGGTCGCGTTGTGGACGCTCAGCCTCGTGGGCTAAGGTGAAGCGGTGGCGACGAGGTCTTCCGAGAGCCAGTTGAAGCCCAATCCTCCGGCACGGCTACCCGTCGATGCACCGCCGGGCTTCATCATCACGGAGCTGCCCAACGGGCTTCAGGTTGCAACCAGGCGGATGGCGCGTGCGTTGCGACTCCCGCGGTTGTGGAGGGCGGTCTCAGGGCGTAGCCGCGATCGGACCGGCAACGCCGGCCGCGCTGTTCGTTGAGTGGATCCGGCGGGTCTAATCCGGCCCGTCGAAGCTGACATCGACGTTCTGCTCGTGCACCCGCTCCTCGACCTCGGCGGAGGAGGTCAGAGCGCGCCTGTCTGCCTCCAGCAGCGGATCCGAGAAGAAGCTGCGCGGCCACAGCCGGCGCACGCGCACGACGTTGATCTCGGCGGCGAAGATCGTCAGCTGCGCACCGAGATAGAGCCAGGCGAGCAGCCCGAGCACGAGCGCGAAGACGCCGTAGAGGGGACCGGTGCGCTTGAGCTCGTGGTCGACGTAGAAGCCGCCGAGGTGCTGGAGCAACTGCCAGAAGACGGCTGCGACGACCACGCCTGGCAGCAGTTCCCGCCAGGAGACGTCGACCGCGGTCAGCAGTTTGAAGGCGGTCATGAACAGCGCGAGGTTGAACACGAACGCGATGAGGATCCCGGCGGCGACGGCCGCCGCCGAGTGGCTGGCGGAGCCGACGAAGCCGGCGGCGGTGGTGGAGACGATGAACAGCGTGCCGAGGATCGCGAGCATCGCGAGGCCCCGCAGACGCGCCTGCAGGAAGTTGGGGCGGTCCTTGAAGGGCACGCTCCAGATGCGGTTGAACGCGTTCTGGGTGGCGCCGGTGATGCCGGTGCCGGCTAGCACCGAGCCGAGCACGCCGATCGTCAGGCCGGCGCTCGAGCCCGTCAGCGATTCCAGTTTCAGCTGGTCGCTGATCAGCGGAAACTGCCCGAGCGCGCTGTCGAGGATCCGGTGGCGCTCGCCGGGGTCGCCCTGGAGCACGAAGCCGAGCACGGTCACGAGAACCAGCAGTAGCGGGAACAGCGAGACGAAGCCGTAATAGGCGATCAGCGCGGCGAGCTGTCCCGCCTGGTCATCCTGGAACTTCTTCAGCACGGCGGCGAGGAAGCGCAGCCGCGAGCTTTGCTGCTGGTGGAGATCGAGGTCGTGGAGACGGTCGCTGAGGCTCATCGGGCTCGGAGTGCGGGTCTGGTCGGTCGCGGCACGCGTACGTGTCTACCCGATGCGCGCGCCGGACGCGGTGCGCGTGGCAATTGGGAGGGGGGTCTTCGCGGCGCCGGGCCCGACATCCACGTGTGCCCAGCGCGGGAAAGCTGCAAGAAAGTACGCCGAGTGCACCGTGCTCGTCGCCCGGCACGGCTGCGCGGCGGGTCTCCGACGCGGCCGAGGAGGTCGCGCTGGTGGCGCGCGCAAAGCGGGAGCTGTTGTTGCGAGTGCATCGCCACCGACTGCGAGCGGAGGATCTCGAGGACTGCTACAGCCAGGCGACGCTCGAGCTGCTGGCGCACGCGCGTCGCGGCGGGCGCTTTGCCAGCAGGTTGCATTTGGCGAACACACTCGAGCAGCGGTTTGTCTCGCGGGTTCGCGATCGCCGGCGCGCGCTCTCTGGACGCAGTCCCATGCAGGCGGCGCTCGAGGCGGCGATGTCGCTCGACCGCACGAGCGAGGAGATCGAAGTCGTCGACCTGCGCGCCGAGCTCGAGACGCTCGTGATGCTGCGCCACGACCTGCGGCGTGTGCAGGCACACGCACGGCGACTCACCGACGATCAGCGGCTCGTGCTCGCGGCTCAGGTTGGACAGATCAGCCCCGCCGACTTCTGCCGGATCCATGACTGGTCCTCGGAGAAGTACAGGAAGGTGGCGCAGCGCGCGCGCACCCGTCTCAGGTCGCTGATGGCCGGCGAGGAATCGAGTGTCCCGCCTGCCGCTCAGCCGTCGGAAGGGGAGACAGGGACGCTCTATGAACCTCTCTCCCCCCACTCATAGACCTGTCCCCTGGGACGCCGGCGGCCGGTTTCACGGACGGCGGCACGGCGATTCTCATCCGCGCGCCAGCGACCGGGATCTGGGGATCTCCCCGCTTCGGGTCCCGGTCGCCCGCGTGCACGGTTTCGCGGAGGCGCGATGATGCTGCTGCGACGAGCGCCGCGCGAGGTCTACCGCGTGTACGGCGAGGAGGAGTTCTTCGCCACCGCCGCGGACGAGCGTTCGGAGCCGACCGATGGGGCCGGCGAGCAGCGGCTGCAAAGGGTCGCCGGGGCGACGGTGCTGCTGGCGGCCGCGGGCGCGGTGGGCGGCCTGATCGCGATCACCAGCCTGTCAACTGCCGCAGGCGCCCGCCGGCGGGCGCCTGCGGATCTGCTCGCGGCCGTGCGCTCGTCGGACCACGCGCGAGCCGCGCGCTCGCGGGTCTGGCGCGAGCCGGCGAGCCCTGACGAAGCCGATCGGCCGGGTGTGCTCGCGAGGCGTGACGGCCAGCGCTCCGCTCGCATCCGCGGCGTGATCGACGCAGGCGCGCCGCGGCGCGCACGGGCCGGCTCACGCCCGCACGCTGCTCGTGCGGCGGCCGAAGCCGAGCGAGCGGACCTCGCCGGCAGTGGCCCCCAGATTCAGCCGGTCGCGGGCTCCTCGCCTGCGCAGCCTCTGCGTACGACTGCGAGCGTGGCAGCGCCATCAGAGCGCTCCGGCCAGTCAGAGTTCGGCTTCGAGCGCTGAGGAGCGAGCGTGTCCCGCGAGCATCCGCAACCCACGGTGACGATCGCCAACCGTGCGCTGTGGAGGATCCGCCTCGTTCGCGGGCTGCCTCGCTACCTGCTGTGCGCGGCGTCGGTTGCGGGGCTGGCCGCGAGCGCCCGTTTCGCGATCGCGCCGCCGACATCCGTGCTTGCCGCGGCGGCGGTGCACGCGCCGGCGCCCCCCGATCGAGCGGCTGAAGCGTACGCGGTGCTGTTCGCGCGCCGCTACCTGACGTGGAACGCCGCCGAACCGCAGCTCAGCGCCAGCGCGCTTGAACCGTTCGTTGGCTCCGGCGTCGAACCCGACGCCGGTCTCGAGCTTCCTCCGAATGGGGAGCAGCGGGTCGAATGGGCGGAAGTGGTCCAGGCGCGTACGCCGGCTCCGGGTGAGCACGTGTACACGGTCGCGGCGCAGACGGACACCGCAGGGCTTCTGTACCTGACGATCCCGGTCGCGCGGACGTCCGACGGCGCCCTCGCGCTGGCCGGCTATCCGGCGTTCGTCGGCGCGCCTGCGGCAGGGCCGGCGCAGAGCCCCGGGCATTTGCGCGAAGTCGCCGACACGGCGCTGTACACGGTTGTGCAGCGCGCGCTGCGCAACTACCTCGCCGCCTCCTCCAGTGAGCTGTCGGCGGACCTGACCGGTGACGCGCACGTCTCGCTGCCCGAGCAGCCCCTGAGCCTCGAGTCGATGCAGCGCCTGGACTGGGCGCCGGAAGGCAGCGCGGTGCTGGCGACGGTGCAGGCGCAGGACGGGCGCGGCGCCCGTTACACGCTCGCCTACGAACTCGATGTCGTCCGCGAACAGGGACGTTGGGAGATCTCTGCCGTGCAGGTGGACCCCGATGCGTAGATCCAGACCCCAAGGAGACCCGATGAAGATCCGATGTTCTCGCTGGTTGATCGTCGCGCTGCTCGCTTGCCTGTTCGCTGCCTGCGCGCCGGCGCCCGCGCTTGCGGAGGTCACGAGTACGAACGCCGCCGCGGCGCCTCCCGCGGCGGCGCCTGAAAACGGCGGCAGCTCACTGGAAACGGCCGCGGCAAAGGCTGGCAGCACGGGGCGGGCGGTCGCGATGAGCCTGATCGGGCTCGCGTTCGCGGTCGCCGCCACGGTGCTCGCGTTTCGGCGCGACTTCAAGGAGGCGGCCGGCGTGTTCGCGGTCGGGATCGTGTCGGTGCTGCTGGCGACGCCGGCGGGCGTGAGCCTGCTGCGCGACACGGTCACGTCGTTGTTCGGGGCGCAGTGATCGAGATCCGCTCCTACCGCCGGGTGTTCGACCTGGAGCGCAGGATCTACAGCGTCGATCAGCTGCGACTGAATCCCGGCGGGGTGCCGGTGCGCGGGGTCGTCTACTTCCTCGCGATGCTGCTGGCGGGCCTGGTTGCCCGCGAGCTGCCGCTGCTGGGAGCCATCGTCACGAAGCTCCCCTGGTATCTGCGGGACATCGCGGCTCCCGCCGCGGGCGCCACGGTGTTGAGCGCGATCCGGCTCGAGGGCCGCACCTTTCACCTGGCCGCGCACGCGCTCGTGCGCTACTGGATCGGGCCGCGTCGGCTTGCGGGCGTGCGCAGGTGCGCGCCGGCTGGTGCGGTGTGGTGGCCGCAGGAGCTGTTGATGCTGCCCGACGGCTCCGACGGTCGTCTGCGCGGCCTGCGCTATACAGGCCCGGGCGCGGTGCTCGTGTCGATCGAGCACGAGCGTCGGGGACGCGCGACCGAGCGAGGTTCGAGCGCCACCGCAAGACCCGGTCTGCGCCCCGCGCTGACGATCACGCAGCCCGCTGGGGCTCGAGCGTTGGACCGCGGCAAGGTGATCGCGCTCGGCCCGCGCGCCCGGCTGCGCGTGCGAGCAAGCGATCCGCAGGGCGGGTGAGCTCATGACGGCACCGATCGCGTTCGTTTACGGGAACTGCGTCTTCGCCCACGGGCTCGACGACGCGTGGGCGGCGTTCGCGGTCGAGACGGCCTCCTACGCGTGGTTGAGCGAGGAAGGCAAGCGCTCCCGCTTCCTCGCGCTGATCGGGGCGCTGGAGGCGATCGAGGCCGATGTGCAGATCCTGCGGGTGTGCGGGCGCTGGCAGCTCGAGCGCTATGCCCGCGGGCTGCGCGAAGCGAGCGACTCGGTGTCATCTGCCGCTCACGCTCGTGCGCACGCCCGCGCCCGTGAGCGCTACATCGCCGAGCACGTGCGACGGCTCGGCGACGTCGGCGCGGCGCAGCCTGTCGTGTTCCTGCTGGTGAGCCTGCGCGACCCCGAGCGCGATGTCGCCACGTACATATCGCGGGCGGCGGGACAGCATCCCGGCGAGTGGTGGAAGGGTCTCAGGCGCGCCCTGGCGGTGCGCGATCGGCGTCTGTTGAGCGCCTCGGAGCTCGAGCGGGTCCGGGTGCGCGCAGACCACGCGCACGCGCGGCTGGAGGACTTCCTGCCGGTGCGCGAGGCGCGCGGCGTCGAGCTGCAGTGGCTGGTGCGCCGCGCCTACTGCCGGGGCCTCGGCGAACCGGTCATCGACGGGCTGCACGAGCCGCGCGCGCTCGTGTTCGAGCGAAACGGCGAGGCCGTGCTGGCGCCGCTGGAGGGCGATGTCATGCGCTGGGCGGACGGCTATGTCGAGAACCGCGGCAGGTTGCTGCGGATCGAGTCCGAGCTCGGCACGAGCTGGCAGGCACAGCTGGTGCTCGGCGCGCTTCCCGAGCGGATGCAGTTCCCGGGTGCGCGCGCTGAGCTGATGTTCGCGCCGCCGGAGAGCCTGCCCTTTGGCGTGGACCTCTCGCTGAACGCGCGCTTCTTGCCCAACGAGCTGGCGCTGCGGATCGCGCGGCGGCGGATCCAGGACGCCGATCAGATCGTGCGCGCGGAGTCCGGCGGGGAGCAGGGGGTCTCCGATCTGGGCTACGAGCGCACGCAGGAGGCGCGTGACCTGCTCGCGCACCTGCAGGCGTCGAGCAAGCCGCCGCTCCTGCGCGCGACGCTCGCGGTGGCGGTCGCGGCCGCGAGCGAGGAGCAGCTCGAGGAGCGCGTGGAGATGTGTAGACGGGCCTACGGCGAGATTCGCCTGCACCGGCCGCTCGGCGATCAGCTGCAACTGTTCCTCCAGCATCTGCCGGGGCAGCGCACGAGGCTGGCCGGCTACGACGACACCCTGACCGCCGAACAGATCGCGGCGATGATGCCGACCGCCGCGCACGTGGCGGGATCGCGCAAGGGCTTCTACCTCGGCCACACGCTGTCGGGCTCCAGGCAGCCGGTCACGTTCAACCTGCGGGAGGGCTCGGACAGCGACCGCAACACGACGATCCTGAGCGTCGGGGCGCTCGGGTCCGGCAAGACGACGCTCGCGCAGAAGCTCGAGTACGAGGGGTTCCTGCAGGGCGCGCGGGTGATCGACTGCGACCCGAAGGGCGACCATCGCTTTCACCTGCTGCCGGACGTGGCGGCGCACGTCGAGTCCGTGACGCTGCGCCCGGACCCGGCGCTGCGCGGCATGCTCGACCCACTGAGGGTCGCGCCGGCGCATCTGCGTCAGGACGCGGCGACGTCGTTCCTGCGCGACCTGTTGCCGGGCAGGGCGGAGCCGGCGTGGGAGACGGCGGTGGTTGGCGCGGTCGACCGCGTTCTCACGCGCTGCGCGGAACCGACCTGTCGCGAGGTCGTGCGAGCGCTCGAGGAGGGCGATGAGACGGACGTCAAGGTCGGCAAGGCGCTCGACGTGTACGCCCGCTCGGGTCTGACGCAGCTCGGGTTCGCCGACCCCGCGGTGAAGCTGCCGCCCGTCGGGCATCGCCAGGTCACCTATCTGCCGATCCGCGACCTGCCCGCGCCCCCGCCCGGGATGCCGCGCTCGGAGTACTCGCAGGCGGAGCGGGTGGGCGAGCAGATCGTGCGCCTGATCGCGATGTTCGCGATGCACCTGATGAGCTCGGAGCGGGAGCGGCTGAAGCTGTTCTGCTTCGACGAGGGCTGGCGCCTGTTGAGCGATCCGATCGGGCGCGCGCTGCTCGGGTCGCTGCAGCGGATGGGTCGCTCGGAGCTGGCCGTGCCGATCATCGGCACACAGCTGGTGACCGACGCGCTGATCGGCGAGCGAGAGTCGCTCGAGAACCTGATCGGGGCGACGTTCGTGTTCGGCATGCGCTCGCAGGCTGAGGCGGGGCGGGCGCTTGCGCTGCTCGGACTGGACCCGGAGGACAGGCGCATGCGCCAGAGCCTGCTCGAGCTCGAGGCCGGTCGATGCCTGTTTCGCGATCACAGCGGACGCGTCGAGGCGATCCAGGTGGAGGTGGTGGCGCCGGCGTTGTTGCGTGCGTTCTCGACGACCCCCCGAGCTGAGTGAACACGAAGCGGCTCGCGCTGGCGGCGCTCGTAGGGCTCGTGGCGGTCGCCGATGCGGGACTTGGGGCGGCGTGCGCGGCGCCTGCCGCGCGCGCCAGCAGGATCGCGCCAGCGCGCCCAGCCACCCGGCCGAGCTCGCCCGGCCACGGGCGGCCCGCCACCCACACGGCCCCGAGCAGCCCGCCGCTGACGACAGGCGCCGGAGGGCCGGGTAGGACGAACGGCGGCGAAGAAGCCGCGTCGGGCGCACCGCAGGCCGCCGCCGACCCGCTTGTGAGCAACGGCCTCGGCAGTCCCACGTGCAGGGGGGCGCTCGGCGATGAACTCTCGCGCACCAGCAGACGCAACTGCGAAACGTCCGGGTTCGTCGCGGCGCCCGCGCCGACCGGCGATTACGGCATCGATGTGCACATCGACACCGGCCTGGGCCCCAGCTCCGGATGGCTGCTGAGCATCGTCCAGGACGTGATCGTGACGCCCCTGTGGATGGCGCTGGTGTGGGCGGTGCACGCGCTGTTGGTGATGCTCGAGTGGTGCTTTGAGATCGACCTCTTCAATGGCGCGGCAGCGTCGGGACTCGGCAGGGGTCTGCGCGCGATGCAGGCGGCGTTCACCGAGCCGTGGCTCGCGCTGGCGCTGGCGGTGGCCTCGGTACTGGTGCTCTACCACGGCCTGATCCGCCGCCGCGTGGCCGAGACCCTGGGCGAGGCGCTCGTGATGGGCGTGATGATGGCCGGCGGTCTCTGGGTGATCGTCGATCCGACGGGAACGATCGGCGCGCTCAGCGAATGGGCCAACCGGGCGAGCCTGGGAACGCTGGCGGTCACGGCCAGCGGCACGCCGGCGGATCCTGGGCGCGCGCTTGGGAACAACCTTGGGACGCTGTTCGCGGCCGCCATCGAAGTGCCGTGGTGCTACCTGGAGTTCGGCGACGTGGGCTGGTGTCGCGAACCGTCGCGGCTTGACCCGCGCCTGCGCGCGGCGGCCCTGAAGATCGCCGCGGAGGAGATCACGCAGGTCGGTTGTACGCCGACGATCGTGGCGCCGGTGCCGTGCGTGCCGGTCGGAAGCGCCGCGGCGAGGGCGCTCGATCGCAGCGCCGAACTGTTGCGCGACGCGCGCAGCAACGGCGCGATCTTCTTGGCGCTACCCGCGAACGGGCCGGCGCGCAACTCGATCAACGAACAGGGCTCGCTGCTGCGGACGCTGTGTCAGACCAGCGAAGCGACGGATTGCCGCGGCCCGACGGCCGCGCAGGCCGAGTTCAGAACCAACGGCGGTACGTGGCCGCGGCTGGGGGGCTTGCTGCTGATCGCCGGTGGCCTGCTCGGCATGCTGCTGCTGCTCGGGTTCGTCGCGGTGCGGCTGCTCGTCGCCGCGATCTTCGGCCTGCTGTACCTGCTGTTGGCTCCGGCGATCGTGCTGGCGCCGGCGTTCGGCGACGGCGGGCGTGCGCTGTTTCGCAGGTGGGCGGCGCAGCTGCTGGGGGCGGCCGTCTCAAAGCTGGTGTTCTCGTTCCTGCTGGGCGTCGTGCTGGCGGTGCTCGCGATCCTGTCGGGCCTCGACGCGCTCGGCTGGTGGACGCAGTGGCTGCTGATGTCGGCGTTCTGGTGGAGCGCGTACACCCATCGCCACCAGGCGCTCGGTGCGGCCGGCGCCGCGCTTGCGGATCGGGGTGCAGGGAGCGCACACGTCCAGCGACGCTCGCTCGCGCGCAGGATGAGCGAGGCGTTCGAGACGCCGCGCAAGGGGATCGCCGCGGCGCGCTGGGCGAAAGGAAAGTTCGAAAAGCAGGCGCCCGAGCAGCAGCAGCGTGCCCGCGCGCAGGTCGGGCGCCAGCGGGCGCGAGCCGGCATCGAGGAGCAGGTGACGCGTGCGCTCGAGGGCGAGCACCGCGATGCGCAGGAGCGAGCGGACGGCGCCCCGGAGATCCAGCGTCGCCTGGCGGGTGAGCGGGCGCGCCTGGAGCGCATGGGGCGCGAGCGCGCCGATGCGCTGGCCGGCGGCGACACGCGGCGGGCAGCCGAACTTGGGCATCGCGAAGCCCGCGTGAGAGGCGAGATCGAGCGCGAGCAAGAGTCCCTGAGCTCGGCTCAGAGGATCGTGCGCGACGGCGAGCAGGCGCAGCGGCGAGGAGGCGAGGCGCACTCGCGCGAGCGCCGCGAGGCACACGGTCGCTTCCTCGATGCGCAGGCGGCGCTGCCGGCGGGCACGGCGGCGCGGCGCGGGGAGGAGCGCCGCGACTACGCGGCGCTCGCCGCGCTGGCTGGATATGGGCGCGCGGAGTACGAGCGGCTTGACCCGCGCCGCCGGCGCGCCGCGCGTTTGGAGATCGACCGCGAGCTGGCGTTGCGCAGAGAGCTCGGTGCGACGGCGAGCACGCTCGAGTCAGCGCCGGAAACGGCGCGGCTGCGTGGCCGCGACCGACGTAAGGCAGACAGGGAGTTCGACGGCACGCTGCAGCGGCGCATGAACGATGCGGGGCACAGCCTGCCCGCGTCGCGCACGAAGCGCTCCGGCGTCGAGACCTGGCGCGAGGAAGGCCGCGCGAACGCGGGCGTGCCGAGCTCCGCGGACTCCAGCGTGATGCGCGACGCGTTCGAGGTGGTGGCGCGACGCAAACGCCAGCTCGGCAAGGGGCGCCCATGACGGCGGGGTCGGCCGCAGCGACCGGACGCGATCGCGGCATCGGTGCAGGGTTCCCGGCATTCCTGGCCGCAGGCGTGGCGGCGGTCATGCTCGTGCTCGTCGCGGCGCTGAGCGCGCTCGGCGGCACGCCGGTCGGCGCCGACGGCGTGCAGTCCGCCGAAGCTCAGGGCGAGGGCGTCTCGGCGTTGGCGGAAAGGGAAATCCCGCCGTTGTATCTGCGCCTCTATCGGCAGGCCGGCGAACGCTATGGCCTGGACTGGGCGATCCTCGCCGGCATCGGCAAGGTCGAGTGCGACCACGGACGCGATCCCGCGCCGTCGTGCACCCAGGAGGGCGCCGTCAACTCGGCGGGCGCGGGCGGGCCGATGCAGTTCCTCGCCTCGACGTGGGCCGAGTACGGGGTGGACGCCGAAGGCGGTGGCCCGCCCGACCGCTGGAACCCCGCGGATGCGATCTTCTCGGCCGCAAACTACCTGCACGCGTCGGGCGCACCGGCGGATTATCGACGCGCGATCTACGCGTACAACCATGCGGAATGGTACGTGGAGGAGGTCGAGTCCTGGGCGGCCAGATACAGCGCTCCGCCAACAGGCTCCGATCGGACGGGCGCGCACGCATCGCTCGCGGCTGACCCGCTCGCGGAAGGCGGGGAAGAAGGTGCGGAATCGGTGGCAGGCGCCGACGTCCGCCTGCAGGAAGAGAGCCCGACACCCGTGCGCTTCATCCCGGGCGAACACGCCAGGCTCGATCCCGGAGACGGCCATCTGGCGCTGGTGCCGGCGGGCGTGCCGGCGACCGTCCAGGCGATGGTGGTGGCGGGCAACGAGCTGCAGGAACTGCCGTACGGCCCGGGCGGGCACCCCGACCCGCTGGGCGCGACCGAAGAGGACTGCTCGAGCACCGTCAACTACGTCCTCTATCGCGCCGGCGTGCGCCCGCTCGCGGAAATCCTGCACGAGAACCCATTGGCGCAGGACTACGTCAGTTGGGGAGCGCCGGGTCCCGGTCGCTGGGTGACGATCTACGCGAGCGCGAGCCCGACGCCGCACGTGTTCATCGTCGTCGCGGGGCTCAGATTGGACACCAGCCACGACGGCACCGACGTCGGCCCGAACCGCTACGAAGACGGCCCCCGCTGGCGCATCCTCGATGAGATCCCGACGTGGGCGCACTGGTCCGTGCGCCATCCGCCGGGGTTGTAAGGTGCCGGCATGGCAGCCCGCAGAGTGGACTACCTACTGATCGGAGGCGGCCTTGCCTCTGCCAACTGCGCGCGCTGGCTGCGCGAGGAAGGCGCAGAGGGCGAGGTGCTGCTGGTGGGCCGCGAGCCGGACCCGCCCTACAACCGCCCGGAGTGCTCGAAGGGCTATCTGCGCGGCGAGGAGACCCGCGAGGAGCCGCTGTTTCGCCCGAACGACTGGTGGTCTGAGCAGCGCGTGGAGCTGCTGACGCGCACGAGCGTGACGGGTCTTGACGTGGAGGCCCGCACGGCGACGCTGTCGAGCAAGGAGGAGATCGAGTTCGACAGGGCGCTGATCGCGACGGGCGCGAACGTGCGGCGCCTGAACGTGGGCGGCTGCGAGCTCGAGCAGATCCACTACCTGCGCACGCTGGGCAACGCGGACGCGATCCGCGCTGGGGTGGCGGACGCGGAGGAGGTGGTGCTGATCGGCGGCTCGTTCATCGCGTGCGAGGTGGCGGCGTCGCTGACGTTGCTGGGCAAGCACTGCACGGTGGTGATGCAGGAGCAGACGACGTTCGAACGGAACGTGGGCGCTCGCTGCGGGCGCTTCTTCCAGGAGCTGCTCGAATCGCACGGCGTGCGCTTTCACCCGGGCGATGAGCTGGAGCGCTTCGAGGGCGAGGGCCGCGTCGCGAAGGTCGTCACCAGGAACGGGCTGGAGCTGGCGGCGGACGCGGTCGTGGTCGGCGCGGGCGTGACGCCGGACGTGCAGCTGGCGCAGAAGGCGGGCCTCCAGATCAGCGAGCGCGGCGGGGTTCGCTGCTCCTCGCGCCTCGAGACCTCGGCGCAGGGCGTGTTCGCTGCGGGCGACATCTGCGAGTACGACTCGGTCGTACACGGCGGCGCGCCGGTGCGCGTCGAGCACTGGGACGTGGCCTTCAACCAGGGCAAGACCGCCGCCCTGAACATGCTCGGCAGGGACGTGCCGCACGCGGTCGTGCCGTACTTCTACTCGGTGCTGGGAACGTGGGGCGAACTGGAGGCAGTGGGACCGGCGTATGCGTGGGACGAGGAGATCTTGCGCGGGTCCTTCGCGGAGGGCTCGTTCACCAACTGGTATCTGCAGGACGGCGTCGTCAAGGGCGCGCTGACGTGGGGGCGCTCGGATGACCTCGACGCGGCGCGGCGGCTGATCGTTGACGGCGGCGCGCTGGATGAGCGCGAGCGCGCGGCGCTCGGCGATCTCGACTCCGACCTGGCGGCGGTGAGGTCCCCCTGATCGCCGCGGGCGTGCCGCAGTTCACGCGCGAAGCCGAGCACCTGCTGCGCGCGCCGGGGATGTTCGACTGGTCGACGGTGACGCTGCTGGCGCTGGCGGTGTACGTCTACACGGTCGAGGCGCAGCAGGCCAACTGGAGCGCAATCCTCGCCGGCCTGGCCTTCTGGCTGATGGACTGGTTCAACGAGATCGTCAACGCGCTGGTGCTGCACTTCAACGGCAAGGCGGCGTTGTGGACGGTCACGGGCCACAGCAGCTTCGTGATCCTGATCGGCCTGACGATCGAGATCTCGCTGTTCTTCGCGATCAACGGCGTCGTCTTCGCGAAGATCCTGCCGCCGGACCGCTCGATGCGCATCCTCGGCCTGCCGAACCGCTGGGCGATCTCGATCGGACTGTCGCTGGTGTCGGTGGGCGTCGAGCTGCTGCTGCACGCGGACGGCGTGTTTCACTGGTACTACTGGTGGTGGAACGTGGCGAGCTTCCCGGTGATAGTCGTGTTCGGCTACCTGACGTTCTACGTCGTGTCGTTCGCCGTCTATGACATGCAGCGCATGGCGCGCAAGCTGCAGGTGGTCGGCGGCCTGGCCGCGCTCGACCTGATCGGCGGCCTCGTGTTCGGCCCGCTGCTCGGCTGGATCTGAGCCCCTCGACGTGTGTACCTTGTCGAGACAGCCGCGGACCTGGCCGGGTTGGCGCCAAGCGGGTCTTTAACCCCAAGGAGTGGGTTCGACTCCCACCAGGTCCACTGCGGGGTCGGCCTGCTGCGCGGCCAGCAGCGAGGAGCCGAACGCCGTGAGCAGGAGATCGCGCAGCTGCTCGCGGGGCAGGTCCTTCGAGCCGGTCCAGTCGAGGATCGCCGCGTCCATATAGCCGAGCCAGCCCCTGATCGCGATTCGTAGGGCCGGCCGCGGCGCCCGCCCCCCGATCAGCTCGCGCAGCAGCGCGTTCATCGTCTGCTCGCGGAAGCCCTCGACCAGCTCACGCGCCTCCGGCAGCGTGGTCGCGCTCTGCATCAGCTTCGCCCACACGGCCGCGTTCTGCTCGACCCACGCGAGGTAGGAGTCGATGCTCGCAGCGAGCTGCTCGAGCGGCGTGCCCTCGCCCTGCGGCTCGATCGCCGCGCGCAGCTCCTGCGCCTTCTCGCCGACGGCCGCCTTGAACAGATCGATCTTGGAGGGGAAGTAGTGGTAGAGCAGCGCCTTCGAGACGCCCGCCGCCTCGGCGATCTCTCGCATCGAGAGCTCCTCGTAGGCGTGCCGGCTGAAGGCCACGGCGCCGGCGTCGATCAGCTGCCGTCGGCGCTCGTCGACCTGCAGTCTCGTGTATGCCGGCTGGCCCATCGACGAGCAGTCTAGAACATTGTCGACCGGCGGTTGACAAGCGGCCGACCGGGCGCTACCGTTGCCTTGTCAACCGCCGGTCAACAGGAGGCCGAAGATCATGCCAGGGATGCCGCAACCGCTGAACGTCGAGGACCGCATGGCCGCGCTCGAGCAGAGCTCCGCGGACGCGGTCTGGACGCTGCGCGAAGAGCTCGAGGAGATGCTGGGGCGGATCGACCGGCTGGAGGCGGCTTCGCCCGCTTCGCCGCGTGTCGAAGCGGGGCCGGGTGCCAGGCCGGAGCCGAGAGCCCGATCGACGCAGAGTGGGCCGCGGCTTCAGAGCGAGCCGCGGCTTGAGCGAGCGGCGGCTCGAGGGTCCGCGCGCTCGCGCCGCGGGACACGCCTCGCGCAGGGCGGCGAGCCTCACGGCGGGCCAGTCGCTGAGCGATCTGATCGGCGGGCGCGTGCTCGCCTGGATGGGCGGCGTCTCGACGCTCGTGGGGACCGTGCTGTTCCTGGCTTTGGCTGTCGCTCACGGCTGGATCGGCCAGGAGGCGAGGGTCCTCGTGGCCGCGGTCGCGTCCTCGGCGCTGATGGGCGCCGGCGTGTGGCTGCACGATCGCCGGGGCCGCACCGAGGCTTCGGCGGCAATGGTCGGCGCTGCCTCGGCGGCGATGTTCGCGACGCTCGTCGTGGCGACGCAGGTGTACGGGTTGCTGCCGGCCGCCATCGGGCTGCCCCTGACACTGGCGGTCGGAGCGCTGAGCACCGTGCTTGCGGTTCGCTGGGCCGGAAGCGCGGTCGGGGGCATCGGTCTGCTCGGCGGCCTGCTGTCACCGGTGCTCGTCGGCGCCTCCCCGAGTGCGCTCACGGTCGCGGTGCTGGGGCTGACGGCCGCATGCGCCACCTGGTGCGTCGTGCGTACCGGGTGGGGATGGCTCGGCGTGGCCGGCGTCGTCGTCTGCACGCCCCAGTGGGCAGCATGGCTGCTGAACGGGCAGGCTGCGGCGAGCGACCTCGCCGTGCTCGCTTTCTTCGCGGCGCTCGGCCTCGCGGGCGCGATCGGCGTGCAGGCGCGTTCCGGACAGGAGCGCCTGTGCGCGTCCGCGGCCGCGCTCGCGACGCTCAGCGCTCTCTCGGCGGCGCTCATCGGCCGGCTGGGGCTCGGCGAAGTCGCCGGCGGCCCGATCGCGGACGCCTGGCTGGCCGTGCTCGCGGTCGCTCACCTCGGGACCGCGGCGGCGCTGCTGCGTCGTCGCGTGCTTGCGCCGGCGCTCGGGCGCCTGCTGATCGCGATCGGCGTGGTCGCCGCCGATGTCGCGTTGGCTCTGAGCACCGGCGGCCTGCCGTTGCTGATCGTCTGGAGCGCGGCGGCGAGCGGGTTCGCGTTGCTCGCGCGCCGGACCGCGCGCGGGGGTGCGGGTGAGGCGCTCGTGGGAATCGGGCTGGGAGCCCATCTCGCGCTGGCGCTCGTGCGAGCGCTGCTCGTGGTGCCCCCGGGCACACTCGGCGCCGGTGAGCAGCAGCTGCTGCCGCTGCTCTCGGTGTGCGTGCTCGCCGCGAGCTGCCTGGGCTCGGCGCATCTGCTCGGAGCGGCACGCCCGGCCTGGCGTACAACGCTCAACGGCCTCGGCCTTGCGACGCTCGCGTACGTGACGGCAGGGAGCCTCAGCGGTCCGGCGCTCGTGTGCGCGTGGGCGCTCGAGGCGCTGGCGCTAACCCGCATCGCGCGGGATGGCGGCGACGTCGCGGCGCGCCACGGCGGGTTCGGCTTCCTCGGCTTGACGGGGCTGTACGCGCTGGTCGCCGAGGCTCCGCCCGACGCGCTGGTCGTGGGGGCGCCCGACCTCGCGCGAGCGTCCCTGAGCCTGGGCGTCATCGCCGCTGCGATGTTCGGCATGGGTCGTCTCTACGCACCGGCCTCCCGCCAGCGCGCGTACGTGCTGAGCGGCGCCGCGGTGACGGGCGTGCTCCTCGTCTCCGTCGCGCTCATCAGCGCCTTTCAGCCGAGCGCGGGCGCGGCCTCGGAAACGCTGCTCGATCTCGGCGTGCGCCAGCAGGGCCAGCTGCTGCTGAGCATCCTCTGGAGCGTCCTCGGGCTCGCGGTCCTGATCGTGGGTCTCAAGCGCCGGCTGCCGCTGCTCCGCAGCGCGGCGCTCGTGTGGCTGATGGTGACCGTCGCGAAGGTGTTCCTGTATGACCTGTCGACCCTCACCTCGCTGTATCGCGTCGCGTCGTTCGTCGTCCTCGGGCTGCTGCTGCTGGCAGGTGCGTTCGCCTACCAGCGCCTGCGCCCGCCCCCGGTTCCCGATATGCGCGCCGTCCACCCGAGCCAGCTCTAGCCTATGCGGCCTCGCCACGCGTGGCGGCGAACCCCGTCGCCACGCGTGAGAGCTCGTGTGAGGAGATCACGCGGTCGATCAGGCCGTACTCGCACGCCTGCTCGGCGGTGAAGTAGCGGTCGCGGTCCATGTCGTCGTGGACGCGCTCGAGCGGCTGGCCGGTGTGGTGCGCGTAGATCTCATCGACGTGTCTGCGCAGCTCGAGCGTCTCGCGCGCGTGGATCTCGATGTCGGCGGCCTGGCCCTCGAAGCCGCCGGAGGGCTGGTGGATGAGGATGCGGCTGTTGGGCAGCGCCATGCGCTTGCCGGGGGCGCCGCCGGCGAGCAGCAGCGAGCCCATGCTCATCGCCACGCCGAAGCAGATCGTCTGCACGTCGGGCTTGATGAACTGCATCGTGTCGTAGATCGCGAGGCCCGAGTAGACGACGCCGCCGGGGGAGTTGATGTACAGCGAGAGGTCCTTGTCGGGGTCCTCGCTCTCGAGGTGCAGCAGCTGTGCGACGACGAGGTTCGCGATCTGGTCGTCGACGGGGCTGCCGAGGAATACGATGCGCTCGTTCAACAGGCGCGAGTAGATGTCGAACGAGCGCTCGCCGCGGGCGCTCTGCTCGACGACCATCGGGATCAGTGGCATCTGGGCTATCCTTTCGACAACTGGTCGGTTGTCACACACGATAGCAACCAAATGGTTGTCAACGGAGGTGGATGATGGCGGTGCGGCGAGAGATAGACGTCGATGCGTCCCCCGAGGAGGTGTTCGAGGCGCTCGCGACCGAGGAGGGCCGCGAGCGCTGGCTGTCCGAGCCCGAGCGCGAGATCCACGTCGAGGTGCTCGACGCGCCGCACCGCGTGGTGTGGTGGTGGGCGGCGGCGGATGAGCCGGCGACACGCGTCGAGTTCCTGATCGTCGGTGGCGGCGGTCACGACCCGGCGACTCGCGTGGTCGTGACCGAGAGCGTGCCGTCGTTCCCGCTGGCTACGCTCGCGGCGAGCTTCGGGCTGGTGCTCGCTTGAGACGCCTCGTGCCCGTCCTATGAGCGACGCGGTTGGCCCGGTGTTCGCGGCGCTGGCAGACCCGACCAGGCGGCTGATGGTCGAGGAGATGCTGCGCGATGGCAGCACGAGCGTGCCCGCGCTGAGCGCCGTGCTGCCGATCACGCGCCAGGCGGTCGCCAAGCACCTCGCGACGCTCGACCACGCGGGGCTCGTCGAGCGCGCGCCGGCAGCCGGGCGGGAGGTCCGCTACCGGCTGCGCGCGGGCGCGCTTTCGCCCGCGGCCGCGTGGATGCAGCGTGCCGAGGGCGCCTGGGACGCGCGGCTCGTGCGCCTGAAGGACGCGGTCGAGAGCGGTCGGCCGCGGTGAGCTGGCCGCTCGCGCTGAAGCGGCCGCTCGCGGGAGTGGGCGCCGTGAGCGTCGTGCTGGCCGCGCTCGCGCTGGCTGGCTGTGGCTTGATCGCCGCGTCGGCGCCTACCGCCGTGCAGCTGCTCGTCACGCGCGAATTCGGCAGCGTCGCGGTGCACCGCAGCGGCGCGCTGCGAGCGAGCTCGGGCGAAACCGTGATCGAGCTGCTGAGCAGCGAGCTGCCCGTGATCGCGGGCCCCGGCGGCAAGCGCGTGCGGGGCATCGACGGGCTCTCGAGCGGCCCGCAGGCGGGTGCGCCCGGGCAGACGGATGAATGGTCCTACTACGTCAACGGCGTGCAGGCGTCGAAGGGGCCGGCGGCGACGAGCGTGCACCCGGGCGACCACGTCTGGTGGGACCTGCACGACCAGAGCCAGGCCAGGGACATCCCGGCGATCGTCGGCGCGTTCCCCGAGCCGTTCCTGAACGGCGTCGAAGGCGCTCGTCTGCCGGTGCGCATCGAATGTGCGTTCGTCGACGACGCCTGCCGCGCGGTCACCGCGAGCCTGCGCGCGGCCGGCGTGCCGGCGGCGGTTGCGGCGATCGGCAGCGGCGGCGCGCCGGAAACGCTGCGCGTGATGGTCGGGCCGTGGTCGCATCTGAACGGCGATCTGGAGGCCGAGAGCATCGGCCGCGGGCCGGGCTCGAGCGGCGTGTACGCGCGCTTCTCGGCCAACGGGCAGGCGCTCACGCTGCTCGACCAGCAGGGCCGCGCGGTCCGGACCCTGGCCTCCGACGCGGGGCTGGTGGCGGCCACCAAAGGCGTCAAGGAAGCGCCCGTGTGGGTGGTGACGGGCACCGACGAGGCCGGCGTGGAGCTCGCCGCGCGCGCGTTCAACCGGACGATGCTCGCGAACCGCTTCGCCGTGGCGATCGCGCCGGGCGGGGCGATCGCGCTGCCGGTGCTCGCGGCGCCGGCGCGCTGAGCAGGCGCTCGTTCACCCCTTCTTTAGCGAACGTCATACCCTTTGAAGAGATGTCCGGACACGCATACACGGCCGCCGCGCTACCGCCACGCCATGCCGTGCGCCGCCTGGACCCGCGCCGTGGCGCCGCCGGCCCGCTCGCGCTGGCCGGCCTGTGCCTCGTGGCGCTGGCGCTCGTGTGGGTGCTCGCCGAGCTGGTGCCCGCGGTGCAGCTCAAGGATGCGGTCGCGCTGCACGATTTCACGCTGCTGAGCAGGCCGCGGGTCGACCGGGTCGGGAACTTCCTGCTGCACCTGCTCGAACCGCTGCAGTTCGTGCTGTGGGGCACCGCGCTGGTGGCCGTCGCGATTGCCCGCGGACGCTGGCGCGTCGCGCTCGCGGTCGTGGCGGTGATGGCGCTCGCGCCGCTGACCTCCGAGACGCTCAAGCCGCTGCTCGCGCACCCGCACGCCTCCGTCGGCGGCGTCACGGTCGGCCCCGCGTCCTGGCCCAGCGGTCACGCGACGGCGGCGCTCGCGCTCGCGCTCTCGGCGGTGCTCGTGGCGCCCGCGCGCCTGCGCCCGCTCGTGGCCGCGCTCGGCGCAGCTTTCGCCGTAGCCGTCGGCTGCGCGCTGCTGATCCTCGCGTGGCACATGCCCAGCGACGTGCTCGGCGGCTACCTCGTGGCGAGCCTGTGGACGGCGCTCGCGGTTGCCGCGCTGCGCGCCGCTAACCGCCGCTGGCCGCCCCGTGAGCTCCGGGGTCCCACAGCGGCTCCGCGCTAGCGCCCGCTCCCGGCTCTCCCTCCGGGGACGATGCGACGTTGGCGGCGCGGCTGAGGATGAACAGCAGGTCCGACAGCCTGTTCAGGTAGCGCACCACCTCGGGATTGACCTCGTCGCCGACGGCGATCGTGCGGCGCTCGGCGCGGCGGCAGACGGTGCGGCAGACGTGCAGGTGCGCGGCCGCCGGGGTGCCGCCGGGGATCACGAACGAGCGCAGCGGCTCGAGCGTCGCGTTGACCTCGTCGCACGCCTGCTCGAGCCATCCCGTGTAGTCGGGCCCGACCCGCAGCCGCGGGCGCGGGGAGGAGTCAGAGCCCCGGTCGGGCGCGGCGGCTTCCGCGGGGTCGGGCGTGGGGTCCGGCACCGACAGGTCGGCGCCGACGTCCAGCAGGTCGTTCTGCACGCGCGCCAGCCACACGGCGAACTTCTCGGGCAGCCCCGGCTGTAGCAGCGCGACGCCGATCGTCGCGTTGAGCTCGTCGACGGTGCCGTATGCCTCCACGCGCGGATGCAGCTTGGAGACACGGCTCATGTCCCCCAGGTGCGTCTCGCCGCCGTCGCCGAGCTTCGTGTAGATGCGGGTCAGGTTCACGGTCATAGCTATGGGCCGCCCTTCAGCCGGACTCGATCGGCCTTCGGCCTGGGTTGGCCTCAGAGCCGAGTCTCGCATACCGCACCGCCGCTCATCCGTGCGATCAGATACGTTCTCGCACCTCGTATGAGGATCGGCGTTCCGAAGGAGACCGCGACGGGCGAGCACCGGGTGGCGCTCGTGCCGGAGGTGGTGGGCAAGCTGCGGGCAAAGGGCCTGGACGTGGTCGTGCAGAGTGATGCGGGCGCGGACGCGATGCTGACCGACGCGGCGTACACGGCGGCGGGCGCGCAGATCGCGAAGGACACCGCGGAGGTGTGGCACAGCGACGTGGTCGTGACGATCGCGCCGCCGGACCCGCAGGCGATCCGCGGGCTGGGCCCGGGCTCGATCCTGATCGGCTTCCTGGCGCCGCTGACGAGCCCGCAGACGACGAGCGCGCTGGTCGAGGCGAAGGCGACGGCGTTCGCGATGGAGGCGATCCCGCGGATCTCTCGCGCGCAGGCGATGGACGCGCTGTCCTCGCAGAGCAACGTCGCCGGCTACCGCGCGGCGCTGCTTGGCGCGGAGGAGATGGGCCGCTTCTACCCGATGCTGATGACGGCCGCCGGCACGATCCCGCCGGCGAAGGTGCTGGTGCTGGGCGTCGGCGTCGCGGGGCTGCAGGCGCTCGCGACCGCCAAACGCCTGGGCGCGCGCACGACCGGCTACGACGTGCGCCCGGAGGTCGCCGAGCAGGTGGAATCGCTGGGCGCGCAGTGGCTCGACCTCGGCGTCGAGGCCAGCGGCGAGGGCGGCTACGCACGCGAGCTGACCGACGAGGAGCGTGCGCGCCAGCAGCAGGCGCTGACGGATGCGATCAAGGGCTTCGATGTGGTGATCACGACCGCGCTCGTGCCCGGCCGCCCGGCGCCGAAGCTCGTGACCGCTGAGGCGGTGGAGGGTATGAAGCCGGGATCGGTGATCGTCGACCTCGCCGGCGAGGCGGGCGGCAACTGCGAGCTGACGGTGCCCGGCGAGACGGTCGTGCGCCACGACGTGAAGATCGTCTCGCCGCTGAACCTGCCGGCGACGATGGCCGAGCACGCCTCGCAGCTGTTCGCGCGCAACGTCCAGGCGCTGCTGGATCTGTTCGTGGGCGAGGACGGGGCGCTGCATCTCGACTTCGACGATGAGATCGTCAAGGGCGCGTGCATCGTGCACGACGGCGAGATCGTCAACCCCGGCGCGAAGGCGGCCGTGGAAGCGGCAGGCGCGAGCTCCGCAGGAGCCTCCTGATGATCATCGCGAGCACGCTCACGACCAACCTCGCGATCCTCGTGCTGGCAGGGTTCATCGGCTTCGTCGTGATCTCGAAGGTGCCGAACACGCTGCACACGCCGCTGATGTCGGGCACCAACGCGATCCACGGGATCGTGCTGCTGGGCGGCCTGCTGATCGTCGGCCTGTCGGGCAACGGCACGTTCAACAAGGTGATCCTCGTGATCGCGATCGCGTTCGGCACGATCAACGTCGTCGGCGGCTTCCTCGTGACCGACCGGATGCTCGAGATGTTCAAGACGAAGCCCAAGCCGCCGCCGGCGCGCTCCGGCAAGGGCGATGAGGACGGCAAGGGGAAGGCGCCGTGAGCGCAGCGCCCCTCGCCACCACCTTCCTGCAGGACCCGAGCTTCCTCGACGTCCTCTACATCATCGCCTTCGCGCTCTTCATCCAGGGCCTGCGCGGCCTGTCCGGGCCGACGACGGCGGTGCGCGGCAACCGCATCGCGGCGGTCGGCATGCTGATCGCGGTGGCGGCCACGCTGCTGAACCGCAACGAGGGCAACTGGGGCCTGATCGCGCTCGGCATCGCGCTCGGCACGGCCGTCGGCGTGCCCGCGGCGCGCCAGGTGAAGATGACGGCGATGCCGCAGATGGTGGCGCTGTTCAACGGCGTCGGCGGCGGCGCGGTGTTCCTGATCTCCTGGTCGGAGTTCCGCCTCACGCACGGCTACACGGGCACCGCCACGTACATCACGATCTTCTCGCTGTTCGCCGCGATCGTCGGCTCGGTCTCCTTCTGGGGATCGAACATCGCCTTCGGCAAGCTCCAGGAAATCATCCCCGGGCGCCCGATCAGCTTCGGCTCCGCCCAGCAGGTCGTCAACGGCGTGCTGCTCGTGCTCGCGGTCGCCGCCGCCGTCTACATCGCCACCGGCGAGCACTCGCAGGGGATCTTCATCGGCATGCTCGTGTGCGCCGCGCTGCTCGGCAACGCCGTCGTGCTGCCGATCGGCGGCGCTGACATGCCGGTCGTGATCTCGATGCTGAACGCGTTCACCGGGCTCTCGGCGGCGGCGACGGGGATCGCGCTGAACAACCCCGCGCTGATCGTCGCCGGGATGATCGTCGGTGCCTCCGGCTCGATCCTGACGAACCTGATGGCCGTCGCGATGAACCGTTCGATCCCGGCGATCATTGCCGGCGGCTTCGGTGGGGGAGGGGCGGTCGAGGGCGCCTCCGGTGCGGGCGAGCACGCGGGCACGGTGCGCTCGACGACCGCCGCGGACGCCGCGATCCAGCTCGCGTACGCCAACCGCGTGATGATCGTCCCCGGCTACGGGATGGCGGTCGCCCAGGCCCAGCACGCCGTGCGCGAGCTGACCAAGGCGCTCGAAGCGCGCCAGGTCGAGGTCAGCTTCGCGATCCACCCGGTCGCCGGGCGCATGCCCGGGCACATGAACGTGCTGCTCGCCGAGGCCGACGTCCCGTATGACCAGCTCGAGGAGATGGAGGAGGCAAACCAGGAGTTCGGGCGCACCGACGTCTCGCTCGTGATCGGCGCCAACGATGTGACCAACCCGGCCGCCAAGAACACGCCCTCCTCGCCGATCTACGGGATGCCGATCCTCGAAGTCTCCGAGAGCCATTCGGTGATCGTCATCAAGCGCTCGATGAACCCCGGCTTCGCGGGCATCGAAAACGAGCTGTACTACGAGCCCGAGACGACGATGCTGTTCGGCGACGCCAAGACCGCCGTCAGCGAGATCACCGCCGAGCTGGCCAACATCTGAGGATCTTCGTCAGCCGAGTCCGGAGGGTGCATGCACCCTCCGGCGGGGCGGCACATGTGCCGCCCCGTTGAAGGGCCGCATGCGGCCCTTCACAGGCGGGCGCATGCGCCCACCTGAACCGCGGGAGACGCGTTGGGGGTCTGCGAGACTGCTTTCGTGATCGAGCGTAGCCAGGCTCTCGCGGCCCTCGCGGACGACGAGTTCGATGTGGTCGTGGTCGGCGGCGGCATCACCGGCGCGGGCGTGGCGCTTGACGCGGCGGCGCGGGGCTACAGCGTCGCGCTGCTCGAGCGCGCGGACTATGCGTCGGGGACGTCCAGCCGCTCGAGCAAGCTGGTTCACGGCGGGTTGCGTTATCTGCAGCACTTCGACCTGGGGCTGGTGCGCGAGGCGCTGCTGGAGCGCCAGCTGCTGGTGGCGCTGGCTCCGCACCTGGTGCGCCCGCTGCCGTTGGTCGTGCCGGCGTTCGACGGCGCCCATCCCGACCGGCTGGTGGGCGTGGGGCTGAACCTGTACGACGTGATGGCGCGCGACCGCGACCGCCGCCGGCGCTCTGAGTCCTGGAGCCCCGACCGCCACCGGATCATCTCCGGCGAGGAGGTCGTCGAGCTCCTGCCGGCGCTCGCCGCGCGCGAGCCGACGAGCGGCTACCTGTTCTACGACTGCCAGACCGACGACGTGCGCCTGGTGCTGACCGTGCTCGGGGAGGCCGAGCGCTTCGGCGCGGTCTGCGCCAACCGCGTCGACGTCACCGCGCTACTCGAGCGCGACGGTCGCGCCGCCGGCGTGCACGCGCGCGATGCCGAGAGCGGCGCGCGCTTCGAGGTGCGCGCCGCCAACGTCGTCAACGCCACCGGCGTGTGGGCCGATGAGCTGCGCCCGCAGGAGCTCCACGACGAGGTCGAGCTGCCGCGCATCCGCCCGAGCCGCGGCACGCACGTGACGCTCAGGCACGAGGATCTGCCGCTGGTCGGGGGCGCGATCGTCCCGGCGGGCAACGGGCGCTCGATCTTCGCGCTGCCGTGGCTCGGCCACACGCTCGTGGGCACCACCGACAACGACTACGAGGGCCCGCTCGAGCACATCCGCCCCTCGGGCGAGGACATCGCGTACCTGCTGGACGCGGTCAACGCCTTCTTCGGCAGCGAGCTCGTGGCGGATCAGCTGACAGGGGCGTTCGCCGGCGTGCGGCCGCTGATCTCCACGGGCGACCCCAAGAAGTCGGTCGACATCTCGCGCAAGGCCGAGCTGTACGAGACCTCCTCGGGGATGATCACGATCACCGGCGGCAAGCTCACGACCTGGCGGCGGATGGCGAAGATGACCGTCGATCGCCTCGTCGAGCGCGACGCGCGCGACGCGCCCTGCCGCACGCAGGAGATCCCGCTGGGGCAGGCGATCCCGGCGGAGGAGCTGCCGCGCGTGGAGGGGGTGGGGGCGGTGGGACCGGATCCCTATGAGGCGCTCGCCTCCCGCTACGGGCATGCCGCTCACGACGTGCTCGCGCTCGCATCCGAGCGCGGCGAGCTGGCCCAGCCGATCGTCGCGGGCCTGCCGGACCTGCTCGCCGAGGCGGCGCTCGCCGCGCGCCGCGAGCAGGCGCGCAGCATCGGCGACGTGCTGCTCAGGCGCACACGCCTGGGGCTGCTGGCCGCCCGCGAGCTGACGGGTGCGGTGGGCGAGCAGAACGGGCCCGCGCGGGGTTCCTCCGAGCACCCCGCGCCCGTGCGGCGCGTGGGCGAGGTGCTCGCGCGCGAGCTGCAATGGAGCGCCGAGCGCCTGGAGCTCGAGCTCGATCGCTTCGCCGAGGAGGCCGCCGCCGAGGGGATCGCGGCGAGCCCCGAGCTCGTCGACGACGTGCCCGCGGCCGGCTCGCCAGAGCCGAGCACGATGCCGTGAGCGCGCCCGCGCGCCAGCTGCGCGCGTGCGAGCTGACGCTCGAGCTCCCCCGCACGGGGACAGGCGGCGCGCGTCCGTGGCTGATGGGGATCGTCAACGCCTCGCCGGACTCGTTCAGCGACGGCGGGCGACACGCGAGCCTCGACGCGCAGGTGGCGCTCGCGCGGGAGCTGCTGGACGCGGGCGCCGACATTCTCGACGTCGGCGGCGAGTCGGCATCCACCGGACGCCCGCCGGTGCCCGTGAGCGAGGAGCTCGAGCTGGTCGTCCCGCTCGTGCGGCGGCTCGCCGGAGAGCTTGGGGCGATCGTGTCGGTGGACACCTACAAGCCGGCGGTCGCAAGCGCGGCGATCGACGCGGGGGCGAAGATCGTCAACGACGTCAGCGGCCTGCGCGACGTCGAGCTCGCGGATGTGTGCGCTCGCAGCGGCGCCGCGCTCGTGCTGATGCACACGCTCGCGGCTCCCCGCGAACGCCTGCAGGACCCCGAGCTCTACGGCGACGTCACCGGCGAGGTGATCGCGTTCCTGCGCGAGCGCATGGAGCTCGCGATCTCCCGCGGGGTGGAAAGCGAGCAGCTGATCGTCGACCCGGGCCCCGACTTCGCCAAGACGCCCGCGCAGACGATCCGGCTGCTCGCCGAGGTCGGGCGCCTGCACGAGCTCGGCCGCCCGCTGCTGATGGCGATCTCGCGCAAGGACTTCATCGGCGCGCTCACCGGCCGCGCGCCCCGCGCCCGCCTGGCTGGCACGCTGGCGGCGCTCGCCCACGGCGTGCAGCACGGCGCGCACGTGTTCCGTGTGCACGATGTCGCCGCCGCCGCCGATTTCCTGGCCGTGAGGGCCGCGCTCGAGCGCGAGGCCGACGCGGGCAGAGACCTCGCGCTGGCCGAGGACATCCGCTACGAGCGCGCCGGCGGCGGCTGAGCGGCGCGAGCGCGTGGGGGGCATGGCGGGCGTGCGGGCGGCTGCGCCCGCCGGGCGAGCCGCTAGGCTGAGGGCATTCACGGGTGCCCGCCGCTGTCCAACGCGGCGGGACGCCAACCGCCCATTCACTACGAGAGAGGGATCATCTGATGACAGTACTCGCGCGCTCTGAGCTCGAGGCCAGCCCGCTGGCCGATCTGCATGCAATCGCCGACCAGCTCGGCCTGGAGGGCTTCAGGCGACTGCGCAAGGCCGACCTGATCGCCGCGATCCTTAACGGGACCGGGTCCGGCGGCGACGCCCCCGACGCGGCGGATGGACAGGATGCGGGCGAGGAGGAGCGCGCCCCGCGTGCGCGCAGGCGACGCCCCTCGCGCTCGCGCCGCTCGCGCGAGGAGGTCGCCGAGGACGCGGACGAGGAGGACCGGGCGCCCAGCGTCGGCGAGGACGAGAGCCCGGAGCTCGTATCTGAGATCGACGCCGACACGTTCCCCACCGCTCGCCGCGGACGCAGCCGGCGCTCGCGCTCCGGCTCGAGCTCCGACGGGCCGGCGCGGACTCCGGGACGCGGCGAGACCGACGCCGACGGTCCGCAGGAGGCCGGGCGCATCGCCGCCGGCGTCGTCGAGGTGCTGGGCAACGGCTCGGCGTTCCTGCGCGTCGATCCTCCCGAGCCCTCCGACGAGGACGTCTACATCTCCGCGGCCCAGGTGCGCCGCTGCGAGCTCGTCTCGGGCGACCGCGTCACGGGGCCCGTGCGCACGCCGCGCCGCTCCGAGCGCTACCCGTCGGTGGTTCGCATCGACACGATCAACGGCGCGTCGGCGGACTCCGTCTCCGACGGCGCCCGCTACGAGGAGCTGCCGGTCGACTGGCCGCGTGAGCGGCTGGCGCTGGGTTCCCAGGATCCGACGCTCGAGGCGATCGAGTGGATGACCCCGCTCGGCCTCGGCTCGCGCGTGGTGATCGTCGGAGCCCGGCAGGCGGGCAAGTCCGAGACGCTGCGCCGCGTCCTGGAGTCGGTCCACGGCCGCGAGGAGCTCGACGTCAGCCTCGTGCTCGCCGGCGCCAGGCCCGAGGAGATCTCACAGGCGCAGGAGGGACCGGTGGCGCCCGTCGCGGCGCTCAGCTTCGCCGCGTCGGCCGACTCCCAGGATCAGGCGGTCGAGCGCGCGCTGGACGCGGCCAAGCGCGTGGCCGCGCGCGGCGGCAACGCGCTGGTCGCGATCGACCACCTCGACGGGCTGCACCCCCACCAGGCGCGCAAGGCGCTCGCCGCGGCGCGCAACCTGCGCGACGGCGGCTCGCTGACGGTGATCGCGATCGCCGAGCGCCCGCTCGGCGGCGAGACGACCGTGATCGCGCTCGACGCGACGCTCGCCTGCACCGGACAGCAGCCGATCCTCGACCTCGCCGCCAGCGGCACGCTCAAACCCGAGCTGCTCGTCGGCGAGGACGGCGCCGAGGCCATCACCCGCGCCCGCGCGGTCGCCGTCGAGGCGGCAAGCTAGCGCCGGTACGCTACTCGGCCCCAGGAGGGCTCGGGCGCGAGCTCGATCGGCTCGCCGCCGCGCGATGAGTCGCCTTCGCGCCCGCCGGCGGCCGGCTGTACGTAGCCGAACGCGCCGGTGTGCTCGTCGAAGCTGACGGCCAGCTCGCCCTCCTTGACGCGCTGGTCGAGCCACGCGCCCCGGAACACGAGGCGTCGCAGCCAGTGCACGAGCGAGCGCTCGGCTGGCCCGATGAGCTCCGGCCAGCAGTCGTTGACGTGTTCGCCGAGTCCCGAGGCGGGGTCGAGGATCTCGCCGTTGACGGCCAGGTTGACGAGGTCTTCGAGCTCCTCGCCGCCGAGCCGTCCGCCGACGAAGCCGAGCTTCAGCGCCGCCTGCTCGCAGCGCTCGGAGAAGTCGACCTCGTTGAACGTGAAGCGCAGCTCGCCGTATTCGAGGACGAAGTCCTCACCCGAGTCGTAGTTTTCGCGTCGCGCGGTTTCCATGTTCGGTGCCGGTCTCGATCGGGGCCCGCCCCTCTGGGGCTCCCCATCGAGGTCTGCCCACTCCGCCCGACCTCGACTCGTCGGAATCATACGTCGGGTTCCTGCATTCGCGGCTGCGGTGCATGGGATTTTGCACCGGGGGTTACATCGATAGCCTCTCGGGCCGATGGCACGCCTCTCGGAGCACGGATTGCGCAAGTCGGTCGGCGTCTCGGGACTGTTCGCGACCGCGTACGGCAACGTCGGCTCGTCGATCTACTACGCGCTCGGGCTGGTCGCCGCGCACGCGCTCGGGTTGACGCCGCTGGTGTTCGTGTTCGCGGGCGGCCTGTTCGCGCTGACGGCCAAAACGTACGCCGAGGGCGCCTCGATGTTCCCGGAAGCCGGCGGCTCCTCCTCGTTTGCGCGCCACGCGTTCGACGACGTCGTCTCGTTCTTCGCCGGCTGGGCGCTGAGCCTCGACTACATCCTCACGATCGCGATCTCGGCGTTCTTCGTGCCGCACTATCTCAGCGCGTTCCCCGGCCTCGGCGCGCTCAAGCACAACCCCGACGACATCTTCGGCGGGCTGATCGTCGTCGGCCTGCTCGCGTGGCTGAACATCCGCGGGCTGGGAGAGTCGGCGAAGCTCAACATCGTCCTCGCGCTGCTGGATCTCTCGACGCAGATCCTGCTCGCGTGCGTCGGCATCGCGCTGGTGCTGAACCCGCATCTGCTGATCAACCAGGTCCACCTGGGCTCCGTGCCGAGCTGGAAGGAACTGATCTTCGCGCTGTCGTTGGCGATGCTCGCGTATACGGGCATCGAGACGGTCGCGAACATGGCCGAGGAGTCCAAGGATCCCGGCAAGCAGGTGCCGAAAGCCGTCAACCTCGTCGTGTTGGCGGTCCTCGGCGTGTACGCGGGCATCTCGGTCGTCGCGCTCTCGGCGCTCCCGGTCGTGCACCACGGCGTCGGCTACAGCGCGGAGCTCAAACAGTCCTTCGCCACGCCGGGATATGCGACCTCGCTTGGCGGCTTCTTCGAAAACGACCCAATGCTGGGCGTCGTCGAACACCTCGGCCTGCACGGCACCGTCCTGAAACTGTCCAGGTATTACCTCGGGATCCTCGCCGCGACGATCCTGTTCATCGCCACCAACGCGGGCATGATCGGCATCTCGCGCCTGTCCTGGTCGCTGTCCGAGCATCGCCAGCTGCCGCGGCTGTTCTCGACGCTTCACTCCAAGTACCGCACGCCGTGGTTCACGTTGATCTTCTTCTCGATGCTCGCGAGCACGCTGATCATCTACGGCAACACCTCGGTGCTCGGCAACCTGTACTCGTTCGGCGCGATGCTCTCCTTCACGACCGCGCACGCCGCGATCGTGAAGCTGCGCGTCAGCGACCCGGACCGCCCGCGCCCGTACAGCACGCCGTGGGGCGTGCGCATCAAAGGCTCGGTGATCCCGCTGGCGGCGGTCATCGGCGGCATCGGCACGGCCGCCGCGTGGGTCGCCGTGACGGTCCTGCACACCGAGGCGAAGGTCGTTGGCATCCCCTGGATGGTGATCGGCATGGGCGGCTACTTCATCTACCGCAAACGCCAGGGCCTCGATCCCCGCAAGAGCTACAAGATCGCGCACGCGCAGCGCCCGCCGGACTTCGAAGAGCTCGAGTACAAGACGGCGCTCGTGCCGATCTTCGGCGACGACGTCAGCGCCTCCGCGCTCAGCAGCGCCGCGAAGCTGATCGGGGAGGACGGTGTCGTGTACGCGATCTACGTGCTGCCGGTGCCCAGCCAGCTGTCGCTCGAGGCGGGCCTCGAGGAGGAGGAGGCCCGCGGCCGCTCGGTGCTCGAGAGCGCGCGCATCCAGGCCAGGCGCTTGGGCATCAAGATCCACACGGGCCTGATCCGTACGCGCAACCCGGGCTCAGCGCTCGTCGAAGAAGCAGAACGCGTGGGCTCTGACGTGATCTACTGGTCGGCGATCCATGCGCCGGCGGGTGAGCAGCGCATCGGTCCGACTGCGGCCTACCTGCTCAGCAAGCGCCCGTGCCGCGTGATCATCGAGACCGAGAACCGCCCGCCCGCGCGCCCGCCGCGCGTACCCGCTACGGCGTGAGCGCCGAGCGCAGCGCCTGCTCCAGCTGCGGCTGAGAAAACTCGTAGCCGAGCACGAGCGCTTTGGCCGGCATCACGCGCGCGCCGCTGGTCACGATCTCCGCCATCTCGCCGTACAGCGCGCGCAGCGCGAGCCCCGGCACGGGCAGCAGCGACGGGCGTCCGAGCACCTTGCCGAGGATCTTCGAGAACGCCCTGTTGGTGACCGGCTCGGGTGCGGTCGCGTTGACGGGCCCGCTCCAGCGCTCGTCGGCGAGCGCCGCGAGCATCATTCCGACGACGTCCTGCGCATGGATCCAGGACATGAACTGGTAGCCGCCCGCCACGGGGCCGCCGACGCCGAGCTTGAACGGGGTCAGCATCTTCGCGAGCGCGCCGCCGGCGCGGTCGAGCACCACACCCGTGCGCAGCTGCACGACCCGCGTGCCGCCCGTCCCCGTATCGGGGAGCTCGCGTGCCGCGGCGGCGGCGGCCTCCCATTCGACGCACACCCGCGCCAGGAAGTCGCTGCCGGGCGGGGCGTCCTCGTCCAGCGGCTCCTCGCCGTGCGCCCCGTAGTAGCCGGTCGCGGAGGAGCTGAGCAGCAGCGACGGGCGCGCCTGCGCGAGCGCGAGCCCCGCCACCAGGTTGCGCGTCCCGAGCGCCCGGCTCTCACGGATCGCGCGCTTGGCCCCCGCGCTCCAGCGCTGTGCCACCGGCTCGCCCGCCAGGTGCATGACCGCGTCGCGCTCCTCCAGCGCCTGCACCGGCGCCGGCTCGGCGAGCGCGTCCCACGCCAGCGCCTCGACCTCTCCCAGCCGCGCTCGCGCGCGCTCAGGGTCGCGCGTGAGCACCGTCACCTGCGCGCCGCGCTCGCGCAGCGCGGCCACCAGCGATGATCCGATCAAGCCGGTCGCGCCGGTGACGGTCACGCGCATGGCGCACATGCGGTTCTCAGCCTCTCACACGCGCCCGTCGACCACCTGGACGCCGGCGGAGGCACCGGTGACGGCGTCGCCCTGGGCGAAGCCGACCTCCTGGCCGGCGAGCGCGGTGCCGGCGGCGCGCGCCTGCTCGGCGACAGCGGTGGCGACCGCGGGGGCGACGTCGCGGTTGAACACCGACGGGATGATGTAGTCCTCGCGCAGCTCGCTCTCATCGACGATCGCCGCGATCGCGTAGGCGGCGGCCATCTTCATCGGCTCGGTGATCGCCGGCGCGCGCACGTCCAGCGCGCCGCGGAAGATGCCAGGGAAGCACAGCACGTTGTTGATCTGGTTGGGGTAGTCCGAGCGTCCGGTCGCCATGATCCGTACATACGGCGCCGCTTCCTCAGGGTTGACCTCGGGGTTGGGGTTGGCCATCGCGAACACCATCGCGTCATCGTTCATCCGCGCCAGCGCCTCGGCCGGAAGCGCCCGGGCGCCTGAGACGCCGACCAGCAGGTCGGTGCCGTCGATCACCTCCGCCGGCGTGCCCGCGCGGCAGTCGGGGTTGCTGACCTCCGCGAACCAGCGCTTGACGCTGTTCATCGACCCGTCGAGGTAGTCCTCACGCTGCACGTGCACCGCCCCGCGCGAGTCGGCGCCGATGATCTGGCCGACGCCCGCCGCGAGCAGGATCTTGGCGACGGCGATGCCGGCGGCGCCGAGCCCGATGATCAGCACGTTCAGCTCCTCCAGGCACCGGCCGGTGAGCTTCACGGCGTTCAAGAGCGCCGCGAGCACGACCACGGCGGTGCCGTGCTGGTCGTCGTGGAAGACGGGGATGTCGAGCTGCTGCTTGAGCTGCTCCTCGATCTCAAAGCAGCGCGGCGCGGAGATGTCCTCCAGGTTGATGCCCCCGAACCCCGGAGCGATCAGCTTGACCGCCTGCACGATCTCGGCGGCGTCCGCCGTGTCCAGGCAGATCGGAAAGGCGTCGACGCCGGCGAACTCCTTGAACAGGCAGCACTTGCCCTCCATCACCGGCATCGCCGCACGCGGGCCGATGTCACCCAGCCCGAGCACCGCGGTGCCGTCGGAGACGACCGCGACGGTGTTGCGCTTGATCGTGTACTGGAACGCCTTGTCCTGGTCGTCGGCGATCGCCCGGCAGACGCGCGCGACGCCGGGCGTGTAGACCATCGAGAGGTCATCGCGCGTCTTCAGCGGGTGCTTGTTGCTCTGTTCGATCTTGCCGCCGACGTGCAGCAGGAACGTGCGATCGGTGGTGTCGATCACCTCGGCGCCCGCGATCGCGTCGATCGCCTCGAGGATCCGCGCCCAGTGGTCGCGCCCGGAGGCGTCGACGACGATGTCGCGCAGGCTCTGGCCGCCGTCGACCTCCACCAGGTCGACGGCGTCGACCATCCCGCCGGCGTCGCCGATCGCGGTCGTTACCTGCCCGAGAATGCCCAGGGTGTCGTCGAGCCTGACGCGGATCGTCAGGCGGTACTGCGCGCTCGGGGTGGCGCTCACTTGTTGGACTCCTCGGTCATCGGCGGGACGGGATCTTAGGGCCTATCCCGTTCGGGCCGCACGTCTGGATGCAGCCGATGACCTTCGCGAGGCTGTGTCCTCGGGCTCGACTTGGGTCCACCAAGCCTTCGCCCTTGCGTCCGTGCCTCGCTCGGCCCTCGACCACCCCAGCCGCACACCCCGAACGGGATAGGCCCTTAGGCGGTCTGTAATCGCGCGGCGCGCCTCGTAGAGTGCTCGGTCGTGAACGCCGAGCGCCGACTGTTCCTGATCGACGGCCCCAGCCTCGTCTACCGCGCCTTCTACGCGTTGCCGGAGTCGATCGCGACCTCGACCGGCATGCCCACCAACGCGATCTTCGGGTTCGCCTCGATGCTCGTGAAGATCGTCACCGAGTACGGCGTGCAGCCGACGGTCGTCAGCTGGGACGCTGGCACCTCCGGGCGTACCGAGCTGTTCGCCGAGTACAAGGCGCAGCGGCGCTCGCGCCCGGACCTGCTCAAGCAGCAGTGGCCGGCGATGGAACCGCTGGTCGAGGCGTTCGGCTACAGCAACGTGCGCATCGAGGGCTACGAGGCCGACGACGTGATCGCCTCGCTCGCCGAGCGCGCGCTGCACGCCGACCCGCCCGTGCCGGTGATGATCGTGACCGGCGACCGCGACGTCTTCCAGCTGATCGATGAGCGCGGCCTGGTGAAGGTGATGGCGACCGCCCGCGGCATCACCGAGACGAAGATCTACGACCGCCAGGCGGTGATCGACCGCTACGGCATCCCGCCGGAGCTGATCCCCGACTTCTACGGCCTCAAGGGCGACACCTCCGACAACATCCCAGGGATCCCCGGGATTGGCGACAAGACCGCGAGCGAGCTGATCCAGCGCTTCGGCTCGCTGGAGAGCGTGCTCTCGCACGTCGATGAGATCAGCGGCCCCAAGCGCAAACAGAACCTGCTCGAGCACGCCGAGGACGCGCGCGTGTCAAAGCGCCTGGCGACCGTCCAGCGCGATGTCGAGGTCGACTTCGACATCGCCGCCGAGGCGGTGCGCGAGCCCGACCGCTCGCGCGTGCGGGAGGTCTTTCGGGAGTACGAGCTGCGCGACCCGCTGCGGCGTCTGGAGGAGGCGCTCGGCGACGCCGAGACGGCGGCGCCTGCCCCTGCCGCGGACGTGCTGTTGACGGCGCGCGCGATGGAGGGCGCGGCGGCGGACATCGCGCGCGTGGGCGGCGCGGAGGACGAGCTGTGCGTGCGCGTGCGCGCGAGCGAGCCCCCCGAGGGCGCGCTGTTCGCCGACGGCGCCCCGTGGCGCTTCGCCGTCGCCGCCGCCGGCGAGGTGCTGATCGGCGACTGCGATGGGCCGAAGGAGGTCGTGGCGGCGTGTGGGGGGCGCCCGGTCGTGGCGCACGACGCGAAGGCGCTCGGGCTCGTGCCGCCGGGCCTCGTGCACGACACGCTGCTGGGGGCTTACCTGCTCGAGCCCGCGCGGCGCGGCTACCCGCTGGCCGAGCTCTGCGAAGAGCGGGGCCTGGCAAGCGACATCGCCGATCCGCTCGCCTCCGACGCGGTGCTGCTGGGCGCGCTCGCCGACTGGCAGCGCGAGCAGATCGCCGAGCGCGGCCTGGAGGGCGTGATGCGCGACATCGAGCTGCCGCTCGTCGCCGTGCTGCGCGAGATGGAGCTGCTGGGCGTGCGGCTCGACCTCGAGCGCCTGGCGGAGATCACCGGGCGCGTCCACGAGGAGACCGACGCGCTGGAACGCGAGATCTTCATGCTCGCGGGCGAGGAGTTCCTGATCTCCTCGCCACAGCAGCTGGGGGAGATCCTGTTCGAGCGGCTCGGGCTCTCGCGCAAGCGCCGCGGCAAGACCGGCTACTCGACCGACGCTCGCGTGCTGCAGGCGATCCGTGCAGAGCACGAGATCATTCCCAGAATCGAGCGCTGGCGCGAGCTCTCGACGTTGATCAAGACCTACCTGGACGTGCTGCCCGAGCTCGTCGACGAGCGCTCGCGCATCCACACCACGTTCCTGCAGGCGGTCGCGCAGACCGGGCGCCTGTCGAGCACCAACCCAAACATGCAGAACGTGCCGATTCGCACGCCGCTGGGCCGCGAGATCCGCGGCTGCTTCGAGGCCGAGGAGGGCAGCGTGCTGATCTCCTCCGACTACTCGCAGATCGAGCTGCGCGTGCTCGCCCACGTCGCCGGCGAGCCCGCGCTGATGGAGATCTTCGAGCGCGGCGAGGACGTGCACACGGCGACCGCCTCGCGGGTCTTCGGCGTCGAGGCGCACGAAATCGACCCGGGCATGCGCTCGAAGGCGAAGATGATCAACTACGGGATCGTCTACGGCCTCTCGGACTTCGGCCTGGCCGACCGCCTGAACATCGCACGCGAGGAGGCCAAGGAGTTCATCGACGCCTACCTCGAGCGCTTCCCGCGCGTGGCGGAGTTCATCGCCGCGACGATCGAGCAGGCCAAGGAGGAGGGGTATGTGAAGACGCTGTGGGGCCGGCGCCGTCAGATCCCCGAGCTGCGCGCGCGCAACTACCAGGTGCGCACGCTCGGCGAGCGCCTGGCGGTCAACACGGTCATCCAGGGCACCGCCGCCGACATCATCAAGCTGGCGATGGTCCGCTGCCATGGCGCGCTCGCGCAGTCAGAGCTGAAGACGCGGCTGCTTTTGACGATCCACGACGAGCTGCTGTTCGAAGGCCCTCCCGAGGAGGCCGCCGACGCGCGCGCGCTGATCGAGCGCGAGATGGTCGGCGTGTGGGAAGGGCGCGAGCCGCCGCTGGCCGTGGATATCGGCACTGGGCGGACGTGGATGGAGGCGAAGTGAGCTTGGCCGAGGTAGAAGCTGCAGGGATGGACACGGTATGAGTCGCAGCCTCGCGGTGCTCGTCGGCGTTGGGGCTGGGTGCCTGGTCGGGATGCAGGCTCCGATCAACTCGCGGCTGGGGAAAACCGTCGGCAGCTTGCAGGCGGCGACGTTCTCGTTCCTCGTCGGCACGGCCGTGTTGCTCTTGATCGCGGCGTTCGTTCGCGGCGGGCTCGGTAGTCTTGGCCAGGTCCGTCAGCTTCCGTGGTGGGCGCTCGTGGGGGGGCTGCTTGGGGCGGTGTACGTGACCGTCGCGCTGATCGCCGTGCGCACGCTTGGTGCGAGCGGGCTGACCGCGGTCGTGATCGCCGGTCAGCTGGCGATCTCCGTGGCGATCGACCGCTTCGGGCTGTTCGGGATCGCCAAGCAGCACATCGACGCCTCGCGCATCGTCGGGCTGGTGCTGCTCGTGGTCGGGGTGGTGCTGGTGGTGCGCAAGTAGCTCAGCCGAGCGCCTGCTCGAAACCCTGGCGCCAGCTCGCGTACTTCGGCTGCCAGCCGAGCTCGCGCTTGATCCGCGCGTTGCTCGCGCCGCGCAGCTCGTTCATCATCTCCACCGCGATCGGGCCGGCCGCGAGCCGTCCGACCCACGCCGGGACGCGCCAGGGCGCGGGCGCGCCGACGGCGCGCGTGTACGCGGGCATCCACTCGCGGATCTCAGCCGGCTCGTCATCGACGACGTTGTAGGTCGCCGGTCCGGGGTGCTCGAGCGCCGCCAAGGTGGCGCTCGCGGCATCCTCGACGTGCGCGAACGAGAACACGCCCGCGCCCGCGCCCACGATTGGCAGGCGCCGGCGGCGCAGGTTGCGCGCCCACGACCCGTCCCCCGCGAACGAGGTGCCGGGGCCGTAGAGCTGGCCGTAGCGCAGCACGATCCCGCCCGCGTCCAGCAGCTGGCGCTCGAGCTCGGCGAGCGGCTCGACGATCGACGGCAGCGTCGTCGTGGCCAGCGGCGCCCCCTCGTCCTTCACGCGATCGCCCTCGGCGGCGTAGGCGAAGGCGATGCTCTCGCCGACGATCCGCTGCACTCCAGCCGCGCGCGCGGCGGCGATCAGGTTGCGCGTGCCCTCCTTGCGCAGGCGCCCGGTGCTCGCCGTGTCCCGCTCGAAGCGGCGCATGTTGATCTCCTGCGGAAGGTCGGTCAGCAGATGCACCACCTGCTCCGCCCGCGCCTCGGCGACCGTGCGGGTCAGGTGCTCGGCGTCGTAGGCGTCGCATATGCACGCCTCGATCCCGCGCTCGCGCAGCGCGCCCGCCTTCTCGGCGGAGCGCGTCATCGCGATCGGCTCGTGGCCGGCCGCTGTCAGCGCCGGCAACACCGCACGCCCGATGACCCCCGTCGCGCCCGCCACGAACACCCTCACGTTCTTGCCTCCAGCGCCGCGGTGCGCCACAGCCATGCAAGCAGCACGGTCGCCGCGGCCAGCGTGAAGAAGTCGAAGTAGCCGTTCCACGCCGGGTGGGCCTTGCCGATGTCGATCAGGTGGTTGACGCTGTGCAGCGCGTACTGGATCGTCGTGAGCGCGAGCACCGGCACGCGCCAGGAGGGGCGTCTGACGGCGATCAGCAGGCCGATGCCGATCGCGCCGTAGAAGCTCGCGACGTCGCGGATGTAGTGGCCGTTGAAGGCGCCGAACGGGCCCACGTCGGTGTAGAAGCCGTGGGGGCTCACCGCCATGAACAGCGCCAGGCCCAGCTGGATGACGGCGAAAGCGCCGAGGCCCACCGCCACGACCGACGGCGCGGGGCCGTGCAGCGCTGCGCTGCCCGTGGGCTGCTCGTAGGCGGCACTCACGCAGGGCACGATATGGCCTCGATGTGGGCCTGCCAAGGTCCAGTTGCGCGGTTCTGCTCGATGCCAATGCGCGCCGGCAAGGAGCGCGCGGCACGGTCCACGGGCAGCTCAGGAGGCGCTCTGCACCTCGGCGAGCGCCTGCGCGATCAGGCGCACGCCCTGCTCGATCGCCGGCTCCGAGAGGTTGCCGTAGCCGAGCAGAATGCCCGGCACGCCGCCGTGCGCGAAGCGGTGCCAGGACAGGCCCTCCATGCCGACGCCACGCGTCGCCGCCGCCGCCAGCAGCGCCGGCTCGTTTGCGGTGTCCGGGAGCTCGACGAGCTCGAACAGGCCAGCAGGCGTGCCGCGCGGTCGTCCATCGGGCAGCGATCGCGCGAGCGCCTGTAGCAGCGCATCGCGGCGGGCCTGGTAGCGCAGGCGCATGCGCCGCACATGCCTGTCGAGCTCACCCCGTTCGATGAAGTCGCACAGCGCGAGTTGCCCGATGACCTCCGAGCCGCCGTCCTCGATCGCCTTCGCCGAGATCAACTGCCAGGCCAGCCACGACGGCAGCAGCATCCAACCGAGGCGCATCGCCGGCGCCAGACGCTTGCTGGCCGAGCCGATGTACAGCACGCGCTCGGACGCCAGCCCCTGCAACGCGCCGACGGCGACGCGGTCATAGCGGAACTCAGCGTCGTAGTCGTCCTCGACGATCAGCCGCTCGCCGTCCTCCGCCCATTCGACCAGCGCCGCGCGGCGCTCGCGGCTGAGCACCGCGCCGGTGGGGAACTGATGCGCGGGGGTCACGAGCACCGCGCGCGCGTCCGTGGCGGCCAGCGCCTGCACGTCGAGGCCCTGCTCGTCGACCGCCACCGGGATCGTTCGCACGCCCGCCTGCTCGGCGATCAGACGGTGCACGTGCCAGCCGGGGTCCTCCATCGCGATCGCCTCCACGCCCTGCCCGTGCAGCCAGCGGCACAGCATCGAGAAGCCCTGCATGAAGCCCGTGCACACGAGCATGTTCTCGGGGTCGGCGGCCGTGCCGCGCACGCGCCCGAGGTAGTCGGCAAGCGCTTCGCGCAATGCCGGCACGCCGCGCGGGTCGCCGTAGCCGACCGCATCCAGCGGCGACTGGCCGAGGGCGGCGCGCAGCGAGCGCAGCCAGCGGTCGCGGGGAAAACCGGCGAGGTCGGGCAGGCCGGGGTGGAAGTGGTAGGGAAAGCTCGGCAGCAGCGAGCGCGCGGGCACCCGGGGCACGGCAGCGCGGGCGGCCCTGGCGACGCGCACGGCCGCGCCCTGGCGTGTCTCCAGGTAGCCCTCCGCGCTCAGCTGCCCGTAGGCCTCGGTGACGACCCCGCGCGAGACGCCCAGCTCGGTCGCCAGGCCGCGCGTGGAGGGCAGCCGCGTGCCGGCCGGCAGGCGGCCGCGGCGGATGTTCTCGCGCAGCGAGCGCTCGAGCTGCTCGTGCAGCGGCAGCTCGCCGGAGCGGTCGAGTTCGATCAGCAGCTCCGGGCCTGTAACTGGACCATCTAGCTCAAGCATTACTGGCACTGTATAACGGACCAGTGCCGGCGTATGGTGATCGTCACCGCAACCACCAGGAGGATCGCCATGAGCCTGCCGAGCCGGAGTGCAAAGAGCGCGAGCGATCGGGTCACGATCGTCGGGGGAGGCCTTGCCGGACTGACCGCGGCGATCACGTGCGCGGAGGGCGGCGCGAACGTGTCGCTGCTCGAGGCCCACGCCGCGCTTGGTGGGCGCGCGCGCAGCAGCGAGGGCCCGTACAGGGCCAACTTCGGCCCGCACGCGCTCTACAAGGACGGCCCGTTCTGGCGCTGGATGGCCGAGCGCGAGCTGCTGCCCCGCTACGCGGGCCTGCCGCTGGCGGGCGTCAGGTTCCGCTGGCAGGGAGAGGTCAGGCGCACGCCGCCGCTCGGCGCGATCCCCTCGGTGCTGAGGTTGCGCGGGCGCGAAGCCCCGGTCGAGCTGGACTTCCGCACGTGGGCGGAAAAGCACGTCGACGAGCGCACCGCGGCGATGCTCTCGGCGGCGGCCGGCGTCTACAGCTTCCACCACGATCCCGGCGCGCTGTCGGCCGCGTTCGTGTGGCCGCGAACGATCCGCTCGCTGCTGAGCCCGCCGCCGGTCGCGCGCTATCCGATCGGAGGCTGGAGCGCGGTGGTCGGGTCGCTGGAGGGTCGTGCGCGCGAGCTGGGCGTCGCGATCGAGACGGGCGCGAGCGTCTCCGAGCTGCCCGAGCCGCCGGTGATCGTCGCGACGGAGCTGGCGCAGGCGCGCGAGCTGCTCGGCGACGAGCGCCTGCGATGGACGAGCGGTCACACGCTCTGCATCGACCTCGCGCTGCGCCACCGTCGCGGCGACCCGTTCGTGGTGTCCGACCTCGAGGAGGCGGGTTGGATCGAGCGCTTCACCGCCTCCGATCCGTCGCTCGCGCCAGCCGGCGAGGAGCTCCTGCAGGCGCACATGCCGATCCGTCCCGGGGAAGATCCGGCATTGGCGGCCGCGCGGCTGGAACGGCTGCTCGATGGCTCGCTGGCGGACTGGCGCGAGCGCGAGACCTGGCGCCGGCGTCAGGTGATGGACGCGCGCAGCGGCGCGCTCGACATGCCGGGCACGAGTTGGCGCGACCGTCCGGCGGTCGATCGCGGCCACGACGTGTTCCTCGCCGGCGACATGGTCGCCGCGCCCGGCCTGCTCGCGGAGGTCGCGTGGGCCAGCGCGGTCGATGCCGGCCGGCTCGCGCTCGCGGCGCTCTCGGCGAGCACGCCCCGGCTGCGCAAGGTGGCTTGAGGCTCCCCCGCAACTCAGGCGGGCTGAGCCGGCTGCTCTCAGCGCGACGCGGCGACGGCCAGGAGGCCGGCCGGCGAAGGGCTCGATGGCCGCGCGCCGACGAACGACGGCGGCGCGATCGCCAGGTAGCGGCCGAAGACCCACGCGGTCAGGCGCCGGCTCTCGAACGCGCGGACGATCTGGGTCATGGCGCGGCTCGGCGTGATCTGCCCGACCGCCCGCTGCACGTTCAGCAGCCAGCGGTATTTGCGCTCGTGCGAGTCGGAGAAGGCGCCGTAGCGCGCGAGCGCCTGCTCGCGTGTGTGCCGACCGTCGATCACCGCGCGCAGCTCGCGCCCGCATGCGAGCCCGAAGTAGAGCGCCGTGCGGATGCCCTCGGCGGTGAGCGGGAGACAGTGCCCGGCGGAGTCGCCGACGAAGAACACGCCGTCCTCGACGGCGGCGCGCAGCTGGTGAGGGATCCAGTTGCCCTGGTATCCGTCGGGGGAAAGACCGAGGTCGTGCGCGAGCCGCACGGTTGGCTCCTTGACGTGGTGGGCGGGCCAGAACGAGCCGATGCCGACGCGCAGCTCATCGTGCGCCGGAAAGCTCCAGCCGTAGCCGGCGCGGACATAGCGGTGATCGATCCACAGCTCCATCTCCTCGCCGTGGCCGTCGGGGTGTACCTCCAGGCCGCGCGAGAGGCGGGCGTTGGGCGGCTGGATCGGCGTGGCGTTGGAGAGCACGCGTCGCCAGCCGAGCGCGTCCACCACGAGCGATGCCGTCAGCTCGCCGCGGTCTGTGTGGACGGTGCTCCCGTCGCGGCCGGTAACGGTCGCGGTCTCGAGCTCCAGCTCGGGGCAGGCGGCCTGCCCCCACATCAGCGCGCACAGCTCGCGGTAGTCGAAGGTCGAGAACGACCACGGCAGCGACCAGCGCGCGGTGCGGTACGGCGTGTGGACGACCATCTCGTCGAAGCTCTGGCGCCAGGCGCCCATCAGATCGAGCGCGCGCATCCACTCGGTGGGCATCGCGCACGCGGAGGTCTGTCGCTCGCCGAGCTCGTAGCGGTCGATCATCAGCACCCTCGCGCCCGAGCCGGCGAGCTCGCGTGCGACCGCCAGCCCGGCGAAGCTCGCACCGCATACGAGCACGTCGCAGTCGCGTTCCAGGCGGGTTCGCTGCTCTCCCCGCTTGGTCGCGCGCACAGGCATCTGGCCCGCAATGATACGGCTGCGCTACGCTTCGGCCGGTGCAAACGGTTGTAGAGAATCCTCAGGCCCGCGTGGTCGACGGGTCGAACGGGCTATTGCTCGAAGTCGACGGCCAGATCGTGCCCAACTACGACGCGACGTTCCGGCCGATCGAGGAGGGCGAGGTCGTCACCGGTCACGTCGTGCGAATCGACAAGGACGAGGTCCTCGTCGACATCGGCTACAAGTCCGAGGGCGTCATCCCGGCCAACGAGCTGTCGATCCGCAAGGCCGTCGATCCCGCCGAGGAGGTCCACCTCGGCGAGGAGGTCGACGCGATCGTCATGACCAAGGAGGATCAGGACGGCCGCCTGATCATGTCCAAGAAGCGCGCCCGCTTCGAGAAGGCGTGGCGGCGCATCGAAACGGCGGCAGAGTCCGGCGAGCCCGTCGAGGGCACCGTGATCGAGGTCGTCAAGGGCGGGCTGATCATCGACCTCGGCGTGCGCGGCTTCCTGCCGGCGTCGCTCGTGGACATCCGCCGCGTGCCCAACCTCGACGAATACATGGGCACGAAGATCGAGACCAAGGTGATCGAGCTCAACCGCTCGCGCAACAACGTCGTGCTGTCCCGCCGCGCGGTGCTCGAGGAGGAGCGCAAGGAGGTTCGCCAGCAGATCCTCGACCGCCTGCAGCCGGGCCTGGTCGTGGAGGGGCAGATCTCCAACATCGTCGACTTCGGCGCGTTCGTCGACCTCGACGGCATCGACGGCCTGATCCACATCTCCGAGCTCTCCTGGTCGCACGTCAACCACCCGAGCGAGATCCTCAACATCGGCGACACCGTCAAGGTCAAGGTGCTGGACATCGATCGCGACCGCCAGCGCATCTCGCTGGGCCTCAAGCAGACCCAGGAGGACCCGTGGCAGCGGATCGTCGACACCTACAACGTCGGCGACGAGCTCGCCGGCAAGGTCACCAAGGTGGTCACGTTCGGCGCGTTCGTCGAGATCCTCGATGGCGTCGAGGGCCTCGTGCACATCTCCGAGCTCGCAGCGCACCACGTCGAGAGCCCGCGCGAGATCGTCCACCCGGGCGATGAGATCCGCGTGAAGATCCTCGAGATCGACTCCGAGCGCCGGCGCCTGTCGCTGTCGGCCAAGCGTGTCGAGGACCAGATCCTGCCCATCTCCCGTCCCGGCGAGCCGGCCCGCGAGGCGGTTGCAGAGGCTGGGGAGGAGGAGCCGTCCGGCGAAGGCGAGGCGGTCGCTGAGGTTGTCCAGGCCGCCGAGGCCGAAGCTGTCGAGGAGCTCACCGAGGCCATCGAGGTTGCCGACGTCGTCGAGGCGGCGGTCGAGGCCGAGGCCGTCGAGGAACTGCTGGATGCCGCCGAGGTCGCCGAAGAGGTTGCCGAGATTGCGGAGGCCGAGCAGGTTGCCGAGGCTCCGGAAGCTGTCGCGGCGCCAGAGCTGGCGCAGGGCGAGCAGGACACGGCCGCCGCCGAGCAGGACGCGGCCACGGCTGAGGCGGACGGCGACGCGCCGACGGCCGAGTCCGCGCAGCAGGACTGACGCGACCCTGGGCGTCTCGGGGAAGGCGCAGCCGGTGGTGCCGTTCGTGGGGCTGACTGGCGGCATGGGTTCGGGCAAGTCGACAGCGCTCGAGGCGCTGCGAGGACTCGGCGCCGAGGTCCTCTCCAGCGACGCGGTCGTGCACGAGCTCTACGAAGGCCCGCAGCTGCGCGACGCGGTGGTCGCACGCTTCGGGGAGGAGGTGGCCCCTGACGGCGTCGTGGATCGTGCGGCGCTCGCGCGTCGGGCATTTGCGACCGCGGAGGACCGCGCATGGCTCGAGGGCCAGGTGTGGCCGCTGGTCGGGGCCCGGGTGGCGGAGTGGCTCGAGCGGGCGCGCGCCAAGCGACCCGCGCCGCCGGCCGCGGTGGTCGAGGTGCCGCTGCTGTTCGAGGCGGGGCTCGACCAGCTGTATGACGCGACGATCGCGGTGATCTCCGAGGAGTCGCTGCGCCAGCGCCGCGCGTCCGAACGTGGGCATGCGGTCGTGGACGAGCGCGCCGCGCGCCAGCTCTCACAGGAGGAGAAGGCGCGGCGCGCGACGTTCGTGGTGCGCAACGACGGCAGCGTGCAGGACCTGGAGCGCGAGCTGTCGGCGGTTCTTGGCAAGCTTGGAGGATGAGCCGCAGGGTCTTTGGCGCGTTCGCCGCGATCGTCGTGACCACGCTGTTCGTCGGGGTCGTCGTCTCGATGTTCGACCACGTGGAGACGAACCCAGCGCTGCCGCTGAGCGACGCCGGCATCATCCGCGAACAGGCGGCCGCCAAGGACCTCGACCCGGCGCTGATCGCGGCCGTGATCTACGCCGAGACGAAATTCGACCCGCGCCCGTCCCCGGCTGGGGCGCAGGGGCTGATGCAGATCCTGCCCGCGACCGCCTACTACCTCGCGCACCTGTCGGGCGGCGTCAGCTTCACCGCGAGCGATCTCTCCGAACCGAGCGTCAACCTCGCCTACGGCAGCTACTACCTGCGCTACCTGCTCAACCACTACGACGGCGACGAGATGCTCGCGGTGGCGGCCTACAACGCCGGCCTGACCAACGTCGACGAATGGATCGCGCGCGCTCACGCCGAAGGCACCCAGCTGCGACCCGAAGCGATCCCGTTCCCGGAGACCCGCGAATACGTTCGTCGTGTGCTCAGCGCGCAGAGCGCCTACCGGGCCACCTACCCGCGGCAGCTGGGAATCCAGTAGCGAGCGAGCGCCGCAACGCCCGTTGCGGCTGCACTCGGGGGAGCGCTCTGGGCGAGGGGCTACTGTAGGAGGCAGCTTCAGCGCATGCCAGATTTCAAGCTCGACTCCATCTTCACGCCGACCGCCGACCAGCCGAAGGCGATCACCGCCCTGGCCGAAGGCGTCGAGCAGGGCGAGCGCTTCCAGACGCTGCTCGGTGCGACCGGCACAGGCAAGACGATGACGATGGCCGGGGTGATCGAGGCGGTGCAGCGGCCAACCCTCGTGATCGCCCACAACAAGACGCTTGCGGCGCAGCTGTGCAACGAGTTCCGCACGTTCTTCCCCGAGAACGCGGTCGAGTACTTCGTCTCCTACTACGACTACTACCAGCCGGAGGCATACGTCCCGAGCAGGGACCTGTACATCGAGAAGGACTCGGCGATCAACCAGGAGGTCGACCGCCTGCGCCACGCGGCGACGGCGGCGGTGTTCGCGCGCCGGGACGTGATCGTCGTCGCGTCGGTGTCGTGCATCTACGGCCTGGGCTCGCCCGAGACCTACGAGATGAACATGCAGATCCTCAAGCGCGGCGAGGAGGTCGACCGCGACGGGCTGCTGCGCAAACTCGTCTCGATCCAGTACACGCGCAACGACAGCGTGCTCTCGCGCGGCAGCTTCCGGGTACGAGGAGAGACGCTCGAGGTGTTTCCCGCCTACGCGGAGACCGCCTTCCGGGCGACGATGTTCGGCGATGAAGTCGAACGCCTGCAGCAGTTCGACCCGCTGACCGGCGAGCTGATCGCCGATGACCTCGAGCACGTGGCGATCTGGCCGGCGACGCACTACAACGTCAAGGAGGGCACGATCGAGGCGGGCGTCGCGGAGATCGGGCGCGAGCTGAACGAGCGCTGCGAGCAGCTCGAGTCCGAAGGCAAGCAGCTCGAGTCCCATCGCCTGCGCCAGCGCACCCAGTACGACATGGAGATGCTGCGCGAGGTCGGCTTCTGCTCAGGGATCGAGAACTACTCGCGGATCCTCGACGGGCGCAACCCGGGCGATCGGCCGTACTGCCTGATCGACTACTTCCCCAAGGACTTCATCTGCCTGATCGACGAGTCACACCAGACGGTGCCGCAGATCGGCGGCATGTTCGAGGGCGACCGCTCGCGCAAGCAGACGCTCGTCGACTACGGCTTCCGGCTGCCGAGCGCGCTCGACAACCGCCCGCAGACCTTCCAGGAGTTCCTCTCGATCACGCCGCAGCTCGTGTTCGTGTCGGCCACGCCCGGCGAGTACGAGCGCACGCAGTCCACGCGCGTCGTCGAGCAGATCGTGCGCCCGACCGGGATCGTCGATCCGGCGGTCGAGGTGCGCGAGACCAACAACCAGATCGACGACCTGATGAACGAAGTACGCAAGCGCGTCGAGCGCAACGAGCGCGTGCTGGTGACGACGCTGACCAAGAAGATGTCCGAGGACCTCTCGCAGTACCTGCTGGAGATGGGCTTCAAGACGCGCTACCTGCACTCGGAGATCGACACGCTCGAACGCATCCAGATCATCCGCGACCTGCGCCTCGGCGAGTACGACGTGCTCGTGGGCGTGAACCTGCTGCGCGAGGGGCTGGACCTGCCGGAGGTCTCGCTGGTGGCGATCCTCGATGCGGACAAGGAGGGCTTCCTGCGCGGGGAGACCTCGCTGATCCAGACGATCGGGCGCGCGGCGCGCAACATCGAGGGCACGGTGCTGATGTACGCGGACAAGGAGACCCGCGCGATGAAAGCGGCGATCTCCGAGACCGACCGCCGCCGCGAGATCCAGCTCGCGTACAACGAGGAGCACGGGATCACGGCGGCGACGATCGTCAAGGGCATCTCCGACATCGCCGAGTTCCTGCAGGCCGAGTCGAAGGTGCCGCGCGGGCGCAAACGGCGCACCGCCAAGCGCGGCGGCGACCGTGAGATGCCCAAGCATGAGCTCGAGCGGATGGTCGTCGAGCTCGAGGAGGAGATGATCGCGGCGGCCGACGACCTGCGCTTCGAGTACGCGGCGCAGCTGCGCGACGAGCTGCGCGAGCTGCGTCGCGACCTCCAGGAGATCCGCTCGGCGGAGGCTCCCGTGGCAGAGATCTTGCCTGACGAGACTGCCAGCCGGGACATGGCTTAGGATGCCGGCCGTGGATTTCGATCGGCAGTCAATCGAGCGCAGGGACTTCCCGATCGGTAGGCGCGGCTATGACCCGGCCGCCGTGGACGCGCACCTGCGCGCGCTCGCCGACGATTACGAGGAGCTGCAGCGCGCGGCGATCACCGGCGGCAGCGCCGCGACGGTCGCCTCGACCGCGGGGACGCAGGTCCAGAGCATCCTCCAGGCCGCTGAGACGGCGGCCGCCGAAATCGAGCGCCACGCGCTCGAGAACGCGCGTCAGGTGCGCGAGGACGCCGACCGCGACGCCGACCGCACGCGCGAGGAAGCCATCGAGCGTGCGCGCCAGCACGTCGCGGCGGTCGCGCAGGTGACCGCGAGGCTGCTCGAGCACGTGGGCTCCATGGACGGCGAGGTGAGCGCGCTCGTCGAGAGCATGCGCGCCGGCGCCGGTCGCCTCGCCGCTGACCTGTCGGCTGTCGAGACGGGCATGAGCGAGCTCTACGACGCCGCCTCCGGGCGCGCTGGCGCGGCCGTTGAGCCCGCGCCACCGCGCCAGTACGAGCCCGAGCCGCGGCAGTTCGAACCCGAGCCGCCGCGCTTTGAGCGCGAGCTCGATAGCGCCCTGCAGGACGCGCCCCAGCCCGTCGGCGCGAGCGTTCAGTCGGGGGCGCAGGAAGCCGGCGCGGGCGGCAGCGATCTCGACGGCGCCCGCCTGATCGCGCTCAACATGGCGCTCAACGGCGAGTCGCGCGCCGACACCGAGCGCTATCTGGCCGAGAACTTCCAGCTGCCAGATCGGCTCAAGCTGATCGACGAGGTCTACTCGGCGATCGAGGGGTAGGGCGGCGCGCGGAATGCGCGCCGAGCACGAGCAGCGATTCGCTCAGGCTTCCCAAGCCGGGCGTATCTTCGCGTGCCAGAATGAGGCCATGGCGACTCAGGCTGCTCAACACATCCCGACCGGCTCTCCGCTTCCGCTCTACCGACTGGACGTCGACACGTACCGCCGTCTGGTCGAGGGCGGCGCGTTGGAGGGTCTCGACGTCGAGCTGCTGGACGGGTTGCTCGTCAACAAGCATCCCCACAGCCACGATCCGCTGCACCGGATCGACGTGGGCACTTACGAACGGATGGTCGCGACGGGTGCGTTGGAGGGCCTGCCGATCGAGCTCTTGGAAGGGCTGCTGGTCGAGGTGAGCCCGCAGGGCGTGAAGCATGCGACGACGATCATGCGCCTCACGCGTCATCTTGGGACGGCGCTCGCTTGGCTGCGAGTGCAGCTGCCGCTGGAAGCCGAGTGGGATGCGGTACCTGAGCCCGATCTGGCGCTGGTGGAGCTGCCCAATCCACGACATCGCCACCCCCGCACGGCGTTGCTGGCCGTTGAGGTCGCGGTGAGCTCGCACAAGAAGGACCGTGAGACGAAGGCGAACCTGTACGCGTGGACCCCGGTGCCGACCTACTGGCTCGTCGATGTCCCCGCGAAGACCATCGAGGTGCGCACCGAGCCCGGCCCGGACGGCTATGCCCGCTGTGAGGTCTACGGCGCTGGAACGATGGTGCCATCGCCGGCCGAGGGCGTCGCCGACCTCGACGTGACCGCGCTGTTCGCCTGAGCCGTGTGGCGGGAGGACGGGTGCGCGGAAGCCCCAAAACCGCGCAAATTGCGCGCACACGAGATACATAACGGGCGAACATCTGTTCGCCTCTCTATCATGGATGTAGATGCCGCAGAGCAACCAGATCGTCGTCTCGGGAGCCCGTGAGCACAACCTGAAGGACATCTCGCTGGAGCTTCCGCGCGATGCGCTGGTCGTGATCACGGGGCTGTCCGGGTCGGGCAAGTCGAGCCTCGCGTTCGACACCATCTACGCAGAGGGCCAGCGCCGCTACGTGGAGTCGCTGTCGGCGTACGCCAGGCAGTTCCTGGGGCAGATGGACAAGCCCGACGTGGACTCGATCGAGGGACTCTCGCCGGCGATCTCGATCGATCAGAAGACGACGTCGCGTAACCCCCGCTCGACCGTCGGCACGGTCACCGAGATCTATGACTACCTGCGTCTGTTGTGGTCGCGCGTGGGCAAGCCGCATTGTCCGATCTGCGGACGCCCGATCGTGGGCCAGTCGGCCGAGCAGATCATCGATCAGGTGATGGAGCTGGCCGAAGGGTCGCGCTTCATGGTGCTCGCGCCGGTCGTCAGGGGGCGCAAGGGCGAGTACGGGAAGCTGCTGGACGAGCTGCGCGCCGATGGCTTTGCGCGCGTGAAGATCGACGAGCGCGTGCGCATGCTGGAGGAGTCGATCGTCCTCGACAAGCGCTACAAGCACGACATCTCGGTGGTCGTCGACCGCCTGGTGATGCGCCACGACGTGCGCAAGCGCCTGGCGGACTCGATCGAGACGGCGGTCGCGCTGGCCGACGGGCTCGTGGAGATCGAGATCGTGGGCTCCGCCAAGGACCGGGGCGAGGCCGAGCAGGCCAAAGGCGCCAAGGGCGCGCGCGCGGCCGGCGGGCAGATCGTGCCGGGCGTCGCACCCGAGCCGGGGACGCTGTTCACGTTCTCCGAGCGCTTCGCCTGCCCCGAGCACGGACCCTCGCTGGTCGAGCTCGAGCCGCGGATCTTCTCGTTCAACTCCCCGCACGGCGCGTGCGAGCGCTGCACCGGCCTGGGCTCGCAGATGGAGATCGACCCCGAGCTGGTCGTTCCCGACCCGTCGCTGTCGATCGCCGAGGGCGCGATCGCGCCGTGGGCCGGGAGCTCGTCCAACTACTACGAGCAGATGACCGAGGCGATCGCCGAGCTCTACCGCGTCGACGTCGACACGCCATGGGAGGACCTGAGCGACGAACAGCGCGACGCGTTCCTGTACGGCACCGGGGATGAGCCCGTGCAGGTCACCTACCGCAACCGCTACGGGCGCCGGCGCTCCTACGCGACGAGGTTCGAGGGGATCGTCAGGAACCTCCAGCGCCGCTACCGGGAGACCGACTCGGAGTGGACGCGCGAGAAGATCGAGGAGTACATGTCGCTGCGCGCGTGCCCCGTGTGCGGCGGTGCCCGTCTGCGCCCGGAGTCCCGCGCGGTGCTGGTGGGAGGCACGCGCATCGAGGACTTCTGCGCGCTCTCCGCGCACCGCGCGCTCGAGTGGCTGGAGGAGGTCGAACTGTCCGAGACCGACAGGCATGTCGCGCGGCTGATCCTGCGCGAGATCTCAGAGCGGCTGCGCTTCCTCGAGAACGTCGGCATCGGCTACCTGTCGATGGACCGGGCCGTCGCAACGCTGTCCGGCGGCGAGGCGCAGCGCATTCGCCTGGCGACGCAGATCGGCTCCTCGCTCGTGGGCGTGCTGTACATCCTCGACGAGCCGTCGATCGGGCTGCACCAGCGCGACAACTCCAAGCTGATCGGCACGCTCGAGCGGCTGCGCGACCTGGGCAACACGGTGATCGTGGTCGAGCACGACGAGCAGACGATGCGCGCGGCCGACCATCTCGTCGACCTCGGCCCGGGAGCGGGCGAGCACGGCGGGCGGATCGTCGCGCAGGGGACGGCCGCGGAGGTCGAACAGGTGCCGGAGTCGCTGACCGGGCAGTTCCTCTCGGGCGCGCGCACGATCGAGGTGCCCAAGCGGCGGCGCACGCCCAGCGGCTACCTGGAGATCCTTGGCGCAAGCGAACACAACCTGCGCGACATCGACGTGCACATCCCGCTCGGAGTGCTGACGTGCGTGACCGGGGTCTCGGGCTCGGGCAAGTCGACGCTCGTCAACGACGTCCTCTACAAGTCGGTGGCCAACCGCCTGCACCGCGCGCGCCGGCGTCCGGGCGCGCACCGTGCGATTCACGGCCTCGACCAGCTCGACAAGATCATCGCCGTCGACCAGTCGCCGATCGGGCGCACGCCGCGCTCGAACCCGGCGACCTACACGGGCCTGTTCGACGTGATCCGCGACCTGTTCGCCAAGACCCAGGAGGCCCGCGCGCGCGGCTACAAGCCCGGGCGCTTCAGCTTCAACGTCAAGGGCGGGCGCTGCGAGGTCTGCCGCGGCGACGGGCAGATCAAGATCGAGATGCACTTCCTGCCCGACGTGTACGTCCCTTGCGAGCAGTGCCACGGCAAGCGCTACAACCGCGAGACGCTGGAGGTGCGCTTCAAGGGCAAGAGCATCGCCGACGTGCTCGAGATGCCGGTCGAGGAGGCGCTGAGGTTCTTCGAGCACATCCCCAAGATCCGCCGGCGCCTGGAGACGCTGGATGCGGTCGGTCTCGGCTACGTGCGCCTGGGACAGCCCGCGACGACGCTCTCCGGCGGCGAGGCCCAGCGGGTGAAGCTTGCGACCGAGCTCTCGAAGATCGCCACCGGCAACACGCTGTACATCCTCGACGAGCCCACCACCGGACTGCACTTCGCCGACGTGCAGCGGCTGCTGGAGGTGCTGCAGCGCCTGGTCGACGCGGGCAACAGCGTGGTCGTGATCGAGCACAACCTCGACGTCATCAAGAGCGCCGACCGCCTGATCGACATGGGACCGGAGGGCGGGGAGGAGGGCGGCTTGGCGATCGCCGTCGGCACCCCCGAGGAGGTCGCCGCCGAGCCGGCTTCGCACACCGGGCGCTTCCTCGCCGAGCTGCTCACGCCGACGATCTCGCGCAACGGCACAAAGCCCGGCAAGCCCGCGCCAAAACGGCGCCGGGCGAAGGTCGCCGCCTGAGCGCAATGGGCGAGCTGGCGCGCGCGGCGCGCCTGTGGGCGCAGAAGTGGCGCTGGTATGAGCGCAACTCGCTGCCCTGGAACCGCGCGCGCATCCACTTCGAGCTGATGCGCCGCGAGGCGTTCGCACGCTGGCCCGTGCACGGCAACGTGCTCGAGTCGCTGCGCGAGGGGCGCCTGCAGATCGGCGCCAATGCGCTGCTGGAGCCGGGCGTGTGGATCACCGCGCCGGGGGCCGCGCGCGTGCGGATCGGCACGGGGACGTTCCTCAACAAAGACGTGATGATCGCCGCGCAGGAGCTGGTCGAGATCGGCGATCACTGCATGCTCGCCAACGGCTGCTTCGTCTCCGACGCGAGCCACCGCTTCGACGACCCGCACGCGCCGATCACCTGGCAGGGCTTTGAGAGCAAGGGCCCGACCCGCATCGGCGACAACTGCTGGCTGGGGGCCAATGTGGTCGTGACCAGCGGCGTCACGATCGGCGAGCGCTGCGTGATCGGCGCCAACAGCGTCGTCACGCGCGACATCGAGCCGTTCTCGATCGTGGCGGGGGCGCCCGCGCGGGTGCTGCGCCAGATCGAGTACCGCACCTGACGAGGCCCGCTCGCCTGACGAGGCCGTCTCGCCTGACGAGGCCGTCTCGCCTGACGAGGCCCTCTCGGGAACCTGTAGCGTCCAGCACGATGGACCTCTACGACGCGATGCGATGCGCTCCCACCAGCCGTCGCTTCAGGCCCGACCCGGTGCCCGAGGAGGTGCTGCTGCGGATCCTCGACAGCGCGCGCTTCGCGCCGAGCGGCGGCAACCGGCAGGGATGGCGTGTCGTTGCCGTGCAGGACGGCGAGCGGCGTGCGGCCCTGCGCGAGCTGTATCTACCTCGCTGGCGCGCCTACCTGGAGCAGACCGGCGCCGCGAGCATCCTGGCCGACCCGGAGAGCTTCGATGCGGCCGCCGTTCGCGGCCTGCGCGCCGCGAACGACTACGCCGAGCACCTCGAGCAGGTGCCGCTGCACCTGGTTGTCGGCGTGCGCCTGGAGGATCTCGCCGTCACCGACGCCGGTCTGCCGCGCCAGAGCATCGTCGGCGGCGCCTCCGTCTACCCGTTCGTGCAGAACCTGCTGCTCGCGGCGCGCGCAGAGGGTCTCGGCGCCGCTTTGACGACGCTGCTCGTGCCGGCCGAGGCCGAGGTCAAACAGCTCCTCGGGATCCCCGACGGAATCGCGCTCGCCGCGCACATCGGCGTCGGCTACCGCGTCGAGGACTGGCCGCGGAGGCTGGCCCGCAAACCCGTGTCGGAGTTCGCGTTCCGCGAGCGCTGGGGCGAGCCGCTCGCCTGACGGGGCTCGCACCGGATCGATCCGCGGTGCGAGGATGTCGGCCATGCGCCACGGCACCTACTCGATCGTCGCGCGCGACGCGTCCACCGGCGAGCTGGGCGTCGCCGTGCAGTCGCATTGGTTTGGGGTCGGAGGCGTCGTCGCGTGGGCACGGGCGGGCGTCGGCGCCGTGGCCACGCAGTCGGTCGCCGAGGTAGCCCACGGCCCGCACACGCTCGAACGTATGCAGGACGGCCTCGCGGCCACCGAGGTGATCGCGGCGGTCCTGAGCGAGGACGAGCTCGCTCGGTTTCGCCAGCTTGGCGCGGTCGATACGCATGGTCGTGCCGCCGCGCACACGGGCGAGGGCTGCATCCCCTACGCCGGCGATGAGATCGGCGAGGGCTTTGCCTGCCAGGCGAACATGATGGCGGGCGCGAGCGTGCCGAGCGCGATGGCGGCGGCCTATCGCGCGCACGACGGCGATCTCGCCGAGCGCCTGCTCGCCGCGCTCGAGGCGGCCGAGGGCGCGGGCGGCGACGTACGCGGTCGCCAGTCGGCGGCGCTGCTCGTGGTTCCGCCCGACGGCGAGGCGTGGCGCACCCGCTTTGAGCTGCGCGTCGAGGACCACGCGGACCCGCTCGGCGAGCTGCGCCGGCTGCTGCGCCTGGCGCGAGCGTATGAGATGGCGGCCCAGGCGGACGAGCTCGTCGCGCAGGGCGCCCACGCCGATGCGACCGCGCTTTACCTCGCCGCCGCCGAGCTCGCGCCCGAGTGCGACGAGCTGACGTTCTGGGCGGGACTCGGCGTCGCCGCCCAGGACCTCGACGCCGGCGTCGATCTGGTCCGCCGCGCGGCCACGCTGAAGCCCGCGTGGCTCGCGCTCTTGGAGCGCCTGTCCGAGGACCTCGCGCCGACCGCCGGCGCGGTGCGCGCGGCCCTGCGAGCCGACGCGGACTGAGAACCTAAAGCCGCGAGCGTCAGTCCGGCGAGCCGAGCAGCGCGCGCAGCTCGTTCAGCTCGCTCGCGTCGATCGAGTAGGAGTGCTCGGGGCCGGGGTAGCGGCGCGCGCGCACGTCCTCGGCGTATGCGGTGACGCCATCGTTCATGTCCTGCTGGAGGTTGGCGTAGCGCTTCACGAAGCGCGCGCCAAGGCCGTCGCGGATGCCGAGCAGGTCGTGGAAGACGAGCACCTGCCCATCGGTCGCGGGGCCCGCGCCGATACCGATCACGGGGATCTCAAGCAGCGGCATCAGCTCGTCGGTGACGGCGCTCGGGATCGCCTCGAACACGAGCGCGAAGCAGCCGACCCCCTGCAGGGCGAGCGCCTCGGCGGCGATGCGCGCGGCGGCCGTCGCGGTGCGCCCCTGCGCCTTCCAGCCGCCAAGCGCCGTCGAGGTCTGCGGGGTGAGCCCGACGTGGCCCATCACGGGGATGCCCGCGCCGACGATCGCGCGCGCGCGCTTGACCGACGCCTCGCCGCCGCCCTCCAGCTTGACGACGTCGCAGCCGGCCTCCTTGACCATGCGCATCGCGGTCGTGATCGCCTGCTCGTCTGAGACCTCGTAGGAGCCGAACGGCAGGTCGCCGATCAGCAGCGGCGTGCGCAGGCCGCGGCGCACCGCGCGCGCGAGCACCAGCATGTCGCCGAGCTCGACCGGCGTGGTCGCGTTGTAGCCGAGCACCGTCGTCGCCGCCGAGTCGCCCACCAGCACCAGGTCGACGCCCGCAGCCTCGGCGGCGCGTGCGCTGGGGTAGTCATACGCGGTGACCATCACGATCGGTTCGCCGAGCCGCTTCTTCTCCATCAGCAGGGGAAGCGTCATCGGTAGATGACCGGGATCGGAGGGGGCCTGGATCATGGGGCGGCTGGACATGGTGGTTCCTCTCTGACGGCCGGTTGACGCCCGCTCAGGTGAGCAGGGTCGCCACCTGCTCGTCGATCGTGACGATGCGGTTGGTGTTCGCCTCGACGTGGACCACGCGGGGCACGTAGCGCTCCAGGTCGACCTCGTCGTAGGCGCCGTAGGAGATGACGATGATCGTGTCGCCCCGGTGCACGAGGCGGGCGGCGGCACCGTTCACGCGCATGTCGCCCGAGCCCCGCTCGCCGGGGATCGTGTAGGTCTCAAAGCGCGCGCCGTTGTCGACGTCGACGACGTGCACCTGCTCGTACTCGAGCATGTCCGCGGCCTCGAGCAGCTCGGGGTCGATCGTGATCGAGCCGACGTAGTGCAGGTCGCAATCGGTCACCGTCGCTCGGTGGATCTTGGACTTGAGCATCACGCGCTGCATGTGGCGATCGCCTCTCCTTCGAGCGTTTGGGTGGGGACCTGCGTCTGGGTGTGGCCATCTGCGGCGGCGACATCCCTCACCGCCGCCGGCGCGAGGATCTCGTTGTCGATCAAGCGCACCTCGCCGACGCGTGCGGCGAGCGCCAGCAGTGCCTCGCCGGTCAGCGTGAGCACGGGCTCGAGCGTGTCGGGCTCGACGAGCGCGACGTACTCCGGCTCGACGTCGAACGGCCGCATCGCGGCGCGGGCCGCGTCGAGCAGGGCCTGCGCCGAGCGCTCCCCGGCCGCGGCCAGCGTGCGCGCGGCCTCGAGCGCCGCCGGCAGCGCCAGCGCGCGAGCGCGACCGTCGGCGGAGAGCAGCGCGTTGCGGCTCGACATCGCCAGGCCATCGGGCTCGCGGACCGTCGGCAGCGCCTCGATCGCGACGGGCAGGTTCAGGTCGCTCGCGAGCCGGCGGATGACCACCACCTGCTGGGCGTCCTTCTGGCCGAAGTAGGCCACATCGGGCAGCGCCATGCACAGCAGCTTGGTCACGACCGTGGCCACGCCGCGGAAGTGCTCGGCGCCGCGCGCCGCGCCCTCCAGGCGCTCGGTCAGGCCCAGCACCTCGACGCTCGTCGCGAAGCCCGAGGGGTAGACCTCCTCGACCGATGGCGCGAACAGCAGATCGGCGCCGGCCGCCGCGGCCATCTCGGCGTCGCGGCGCTCGTCGCGCGGGTAGCGCTCGAGGTCGGCGCGCTCGTTGAACTGGGCTGGGTTGACGAACAGCGAGACGACCACGACGTCGCAGCGCTCGCGCGCGCGAGCGATCAGCGAGAGGTGGCCGTCGTGCAGCGCGCCCATCGTCGGGACGAGCCCGATCGTGAGCCCGTCGCGGCGAGCCGGCGCAAGCGCCGCGCGCAGCTCGCCAACCGTGCGCACGTCTCTCATGCGCAGAGCGAGGTTCGGAGGTGGGGTCTCATCGGTTTCGGTCCAGTTCCATGCGGATACCGGCGCGACTTCAGATGTCCAGCGGGTGCTGCGTTAGGTCCACCACGAGCGATCTCGTTGGCGGCCTGTGAGGAATGATACACACGTCGATGCGCGTCACCACGCGTCGACGTTCGGGCGCTTCTTGCCCGCGCGCCGCCACCACTCGCCCGAGTGCTCGTCGAACAGCGTCGCGATCCAGCGCCGTGAGTCCGCGGGGTCGATCACGTCATCGATCTCGCCGTATGCGGCCATGTTGACGCCCTCGCCGCGCTCGTACGCGGCGGCGACCAGCTGCTCGAACACGCGCTCGCGCTCCCGCTCGTCCTCGATCGCGTCGAGCTCGCGCCGCATGCCCAGGCGCACGGCGCCCTCGAGGCCCATCGCGCCGAACTCAGACGTCGGCCACGCGACCGTGAACAGCGGCGCCTTGAAGCCGCCGCCGGCCATCGCCTGGGCGCCGAGCCCGTAGCCCTTGCGCAGCACGATCGTCCCCGTCGGCACGCTCACGTTGCCGCCGCCGAGGAACATGCGCGCGAAGTGGCGCACGGTCGCCGTGCGCTCCGCGTCCGGGCCGACCATGAAGCCGGGCGTGTCGCACAGGTACAGGAGGGGCAGCTCGAACGCGTCGCACAGCTGCAGGAAGCGCGCCGCCTTGTCCGCGCCGTCCGCGTCGATCGCGCCGCCGAGGTGGGTGGGATCGTTGGCGATGACGCCCAGCGGGCGCCCGTCGACGCGCGCGAGCGCCGTCAGCATCCCCGGCGCGAAGCCGTCGCGCAGCTCCAGCACGGAGCCCTCGTCGAACAGCGTCGCGAGCACGCGGCGCACGTCGTAGACGCGCTTGCGCTGCTCGGGGATCAGCTCGCGCAGCAGCCCCTGGTCGGGCACCGCACCCGGCTCTATCGCGCCGCGGAAGTAGGAGAGGTAGCGCTTGGCGAGCGCCACCGCCGCGGCGTCGTCGGCCGCGCGCAGGTCCACGACGCCGTTGGCGTGCTGCACGTCGATCGGCCCCACCTCGCCGGGCTCGAACACGCCAAGCCCGCCGCCCTCGATCATCGCGGGACCGCCCATGCCGATGCTCGAGTCCTCGGTGGCGATCACCACGTCGCAGCAGCCGAGCAGCGCGGCGTTGCCCGCGAAGCAGTAGCCCGACGCGATGCCGACGAGCGGCACGAGGCCGCTGAGCTGTGCGAACAGCGCGAACGCGCGGCAGTCCAGACCGGCGACGATCGGCATGTCGACGTCGCCGGGGCGCCCGCCGCCGCCCTCCGCGAACAGCACCACCGGCAGCCGGCGGCGCTCGGCCAGCTCGAACAGGCGGTCCTTCTTGGCGTGGTTTCGCATCCCCTGGGTGCCCGCCAGGACCGTGTAGTCGTATGACATCGCCACGCACTGACGCCCCGCGACCTGGCCGACCCCGCCCACCAGCCCGTCTGCGGGCGTGCGCTCGATCAGCTCCTCGCGCGAGCGCCGGCGCTCCTGGGCGGCGAACAGCAGCGGCCCGTACTCGACGAACGTGTCCTCGTCGAGCAGGTCGGCGAGGTTCTCGCGCGCCGTGCGCCGGCCGCGCTCGCGCCGGCGCGCCACCGCCTCCGGGCGCGCCGCATCCAGCCCGATCTCGTGGCGCTCGCGCACCGCGCGCAGGTCCGCGCGCTCACCGCGCGGCTGCTGCTCGGGCTGGCTCGCAAGCTCCGCGCCAGCGCCTGCGCGGGGCTCGAGCGTGAGCAGTAGCTGGCCCTCCTGCACCGAGTCCCCGACGGCCACCGCGAGCGCGCGGATCACGCCGTCGATCTCCGCGAGCACCTCGTGCTCCATCTTCATTGCCTCCAGTACGACCACTGCGCTGCCCGTGCCCACCAGCTCCTCGCGTGCGTGTGGGATCGCGACGACGACGCCCGCGAACGGGGCCGTCACCGCGTGCTCGGCGGGCGTGGCCATCGCCAGATCATCGCTCAACGCTCCTGCCACCGCTCGGGCCCCGCCTCAGCGCGACGCTCACGCTCTCTGTCATGCGTCCTCTTGCCGCCAACAAATACGATCACGGTCGTGTCCTCGCAGGAGCGTGAGCGGTCGGCGTCCGAGCGGCGGGAGGCCCTGAAGCAGGTGCTCGCGCAAGCGCGCGCCTGCACGCGCTGCCCCGAGCTCGCGGCCACCCGCAACAGCGTCGTGTTCGGCGCCGGCAACGCCGACGCCGATCTGATGTTCATCGGGGAGGCCCCCGGCGCCAGCGAGGATGAGCAAGGGCTACCCTTCGTCGGGCGGGCGGGCAAGCTGCTTAATACGCTGCTCGGGGAGATCGGGATGGAGCGCGGTGACGTGTTCATCGCGAACACTCTCAAGTGCTTGAGATACGACGCGCTCGTGCAACTCGGCGACGGCTCTTGGGAGCGGATTGGGCGTTTGGTGCGCTCCCGTTACGAGGGCGAGGTGATGTCCGTGGATGCACGGGGAATGTTGGTTCCGCGGCGCGTCAGCGGCTGGCATGCGACTCCAATCGCTGGTCGCAGTGTGTATCGACTTACCTACCGGTCCTCCAAGAACGCAGGCGCGGGCCGAGTTGGGATTCAGTTGACTGGCGATCACCCGGTCCTCACCGAACGAGGCTACGTGCCCGCTGAAGAGCTGCGCAGCTGCGACCGCATTGCCACTGGTCAGGGCCTCTCAGAGCTGGTGCGCGACGTGGTTTGCGGAACCGTGTTGGGGGATGGTTGCCTCCAGACACGGTCGTCGAGCCTGACGTTCTCACATTCCCAACGCCAGGGCGCGTACGCTCGCTTCAAGGCAGGCCTTCTCTCGGAGCTCGGTGTTGACGTCGACGAGCGCGAAGTTGCTGCCGTCGCTGGTGGAGAACGCGTGTATCCAGTCGTGCACGTGCGTACGCTCGCTCATCGCGCGCTCCGGACGATCCGCCAGGACTTCTATCGCCCGCACAAGGTGGTTCCACCTTGGCTCGCCGATGAGCTCAACCCACGCATGCTGGCCTTCTGGTTCATGGACGACGGCTACACGCGAATCCGGGAAGGTGGCCGTCGCCCGCTGGCCGAGATCGCGACGAATGCCTTCTCCGACGCCGACCTGCAGGTTTTGATCTCGGGGCTCGCTCGGCTTGGTCTCCCCGCGAAGGCCTCGCGGCGCAGGCTGTACTTCGACGTCAATGCCACTGAGCGGCTCAGCGAGCTCATCGCTCCGTACGTCCCGCAGTCGATGCGCTACAAGCTTCACCCCGACGTCGAGGCGCGCGTCGCGTTCGATCGAGCGCGCTTTGAGCCTGGGCCTACATCTGTTCTATACGACGAGGTGGAGGTCGAGGACATCACCGATCGCAAGCGCGACGACGTGACGTTCTTCTGCATTGATGTCGAGGAGACGCACAACTTCGTCACGGCGGGCGGTGTGGTCCACAACTGCAGGCCCCCAGGCAACCGCGACCCGCTGCCGATCGAGATCCAGAACTGCCAGGAGTACCTGCTGCGCCAGGTCGAGCTGATCGAGCCGGCGGTGATCTGCACGCTGGGCAACTTCTCCACGAAGCTCCTGCGCGGGGACCCGACGGGGATCACGCGCCTGCACGGTCAGCCGGAGGTGCTAGTGCTGGGGCGCCGCGCGGTGCGGCTGTACCCGATCTATCACCCGGCGGCGGCGCTGTACACGCCGCGGATGCTCGAGACGCTGCGCGAGGACTTCACGCGACTGCCCGAGCTGCTCGCGCTGGGCGCGCCTGAGCAGCCGCTGTTCGAGGAGGCGCCCGAGCTCGACGAGGCCGCGGCTTCGGCAGCGCAGCCGGCCGCCGCTCCCGACGCGCCCGCGGGCGGACGACCGCAACCGCCGGGGTCTGCCGACCCCGGCTCTGAGGTCGACCAGCTTGGACTGTTCTAGACGCCAGCCGAGTGGTATTTTCCCTGCAAAGGAGGGGTTTCTGCGGAGACCTCGAAAAATGTCGCTCAGGTCCTAAAGTAGTTAGGCAAGGCTGCCGATGAAGGTCCTGTCTCCATCCCTCCAGGAGTAACGACCGGCCCGCGTTTCATTCTCCCGCGGGCCGGTCTTTTTTGTGGCCGCGGGCCGGCCCGGCAGCTCGTGGCGCGTGGGCCTGCGGCGCGGGCCGGCGGGGCGCTGCGCGTGCAGGCTTTAGAGTCTCAGGGTGGCCGCGCGCAGTGTCGAGACGACTGGTCCAGCAGAGACGGAATCGCTGGGCGCCGAGCTGGCGCGTGCGCTCGGCGACGGCGACGTGGTGCTCGTGCGCGGCGAGCTCGGCTCGGGCAAGACGACGCTCGTGCGCGGCGCCGCCCGCGCGCTCGGCGTGCGCGATCCGATCACCAGCCCGACGTTCAGCATCGGACACCGCTACGCGGCGCCCGGCGTGACCGTCTCGCACCTGGACCTATACCGGCTCGCCGGCCTCGAGCGCGAGGACCCGGCGCTGCTCGCCGACTACCTCGGCCCGGGACGGATCGCGTTCGTGGAGTGGCCCGAGGACACCCACGCGGAGCTCTCGCAGGCGCGCGTGCGCGTGACGCTCAGCCACGGTGGCGGCGACCGCCGGCGCATCGACGTCGACGAGCTCCCGCGATGATCTTGCTCGGCATCGACACCTCTACGCCATCCACCGCCGTGGCGCTGCGCCTGGCGGACGGCAGCGCGACGCAACAGCGCGACGACCCGCCCGCGGGCGCGCACCCCGGGCACGCGACGCGACTGCTGAGGATGGCCGCCGACGTGCTCGCGGGGGCGGGCGTCGGCTGGAGCGCGATCGATCGTGTCGCCGTGGGCGTGGGACCGGGGACGTTCACCGGCCTGCGCGTCGGCATCGCCACCGCGCGCGGCCTCGCGCAGTCGCTGTCGGCGGAGCTCGTCGGCGTGTCGAGCACGCAGGCGCTGGCCGCACAGGCGCTCGCAGCGCAACCCGCCCCCGAGGCGGTGCTCGCGGTGATCGACGCGCGCCGCGGCGAGGCGTTCGTGGCCGCCTACCAGGCGGGAGATGGCGGCGTGCCGCAGGAGCTGTCACCCCCGCGGCCGCTTGCTCCCGAGGAGCTCGCGCACGTTGCCGCCGAGGCCGAGCCGGGCGCCGGCGCGGCGCCCCGGAGCTGGCTTGCGGTCGGCGATGGCGCGGTTCGCTTCCGCGCCCAGCTCGAGGCGGGCGGCATCGATGTCGCGCCCGATGCCTCGCCGCTGCACCTTCTCAGCGCGCTCGCGATCTGCGAGCTTGGCACCCGCGTGGCGCCGACCGCCATCCAGGAGATCCTGCCCGACTACCGCCGTCGCCCGGATGCGGAGCTAGCCTTGGAGGGCGAGGGCGCGGGCGCGGGTAAGGGCCTTTGACATGAACGAGCGAATCGCCTCCCAGCAGCCGGTCGACCAGGCGCCAGGAGTCGAGATCAGGCGGCTGAGCTACCCGGACCTGCCGCAGGTGATCGCGGTCGAGCGGCGCGTGTTCCCGACGCCATGGTCGCTTGCGATGTTCGTGCTCGAGCTCTCCAAGCAGTCGGGCATCTGCCTCGCCGCGACGGTCCGTGACGAGGACGGCGAGCGCCGGCTCGTCGGCTACCTGATCTGCTCGCGTTACGACACCGTGTGGCACGTGATGAACGTCGCCGTCGACCACGCCTACCAGCGTCGCGGGCTCGCCTCGGCGATGCTCGCCGACCTGTACGAGCGCGTCGGCGACCCCCGCGCGCGCTTCACGCTCGAGGTACGCCGCTCCAACCACGTCGCGATCCATCTATATGAGCGAGAGGGCTTTCGCGCGGCGGGCATGCGCCGGCGCTACTACCAGGACAACGGCGAGGACGCACTTGTCATGTGGCGCACGCCGGCGACGCTCGAAGGCTCGCTCGGCGACGTGCCCAACCCCGGCCCCGTGGGGCCGTTTTGACGATCCTCGCGCTGGAGACGAGCTGCGATGACACGTGCGCGGCGGTGCTCGACGCCGACGGGCGCCTGCTCGCGAACGTCGTCTCATCCCAGGAGGCGCACTCGCGCTTCGGCGGCGTCGTCCCGGAGATCGCCTCGCGCCACCACCTCGAGCTCGTCAACCTGATCGTGGAGCAGGCCCTGCAGCGCGCCGCTACAACGCTCGAGAACGTCGAGCTGGTTGCCGCCACGCAGGGCCCCGGGCTCGTGGGGGCGCTGCTGGTCGGGCTCTCCACGGCGAAGGCGCTCGCTGCCGCCCGAGAGCTCCCGTTCGCGCCCGTCGACCACCTCCAGGGGCACGTCGCCGCGAACTTCCTCGCCGTTGCCGGCGACGGCGCGAGCGCCGATGCGCCCACGGCCGCCGCAGAGTCGGCGCCCACGCCCACGGCCGCGTCAGAGTCCGCGCCCGCGGCCCCGTTCGAGCCGCCGTTCGTGTGCCTGATCGCAAGCGGCGGGCACACGCTGCTGGCGCGCGTGAGCGAGCACGACGGCTACGAGGTCCTGGGGCGCACGCTCGACGACGCCGCGGGCGAGGCGTTCGACAAGGGCGCGCGGATGCTCGGGCTCGGCTACCCCGGCGGGGCGGCGCTGGAGCGGCTGGCGGTCGACGGCGACGCGGAGGCGTTCGCGTTCCCGGGCTCGCCGGGCGAGCACGCGCGCGCCGGGCGCGGCGTGCGCCGCAAGAGCTTTGACGACAGCCTCGACTTCTCCTTCGCGGGCGTCAAGACGGCGCTGCTGTACACGCTGCGCGAGCTCGGCGAGGAGCGCGCGCGCGAGCGGGCGGCCGACCTCGCGGCCTCCTATCAGGCGGCGATCGTCGAGCGCCTGGCGCTGCGCGCGGAGCAGGCGCTCGCGCAGACGGGCATCGGACGTCTGGCGGTCGGCGGCGGCGTCGCCGCCAACGGGGCGCTGCGCCGGCGCCTGCGCAAGCTCGACGCGACCCTGCACGTGCCGCCGCGGGCGCTGTGCACGGACAACGCCGCGATGATCGCCAGCGCCGCTCGCTACGGGGCGCGCCTGGGATATCCCGACTACCTGTCGCTGGACGCCTACGCGACCGGCGAGCGCGCTCGTTGAGCGTCCGCGCGTGTGGCAAGATCCAAAGTGTGGATGACGCCGTAGCTCGTTACCGCAGCGCCTCCGAAGCAAATGACATCGACGCCCTGATGGCCACCCTGGCGCCCGACGTGGAACTGCTCTCGCCGGTCGCCGGACGCTTTGTGTTTCGGGGCGAGCGGGACCTGCGCGTGCTGCTGGGCGCCGTGTACGGGGCGATCAAGGGGCTGCGCTGGCGCGAGGAAGTCGGCGATGGGCCGCTCCGGGTCGTGCTCGGCGACTGCACCGTCGGCCCGTTCAGGCTCGGGGACGCGATGGTGTGCGAGCTCGACCAGGACGGGCGCATCCGTCGCATCACGCCGCACCTGCGACCGTGGCTGGCGCTGAGCTTCTTCGCGCTGGCGATCGGGCCGAAGATGATCGGCCACCCGGGCGTCATCGTTCGCGCGGTCCGCCGGCGTTGAGCGCGCGCTCCGGGGTGGATGGAATGTCCGCCCCTCCACCAGTCCCCTCGCCCGTCAGCGCGCCGGCCCTCCAGCCGGCCGGGCTCCCGGCCGAGGTCACCGTCTACTCGAAGCCCGACTGCCATCTGTGCGAGGAGGCGATGGCGACGCTGCGCCGCCTGCAGGGCGAGCTCGCGTTCACGCTGCGAGAGCTCGACATCAGCGCCGACGAGGGGCTGCACCGAGCCTATTTCGAGCGCATCCCGGTGGTTGTGCTGGACGGCGAGGAGCTGTGCGAGTACCACGTCCGCGAGGCGCTCTTGCGCGAGCGTCTAGAGTCCCGACGATGAGCTACGGAAGGTCACGGAGATGAGCTACGGAGAGACCCAGGCGCCGGCGCTCGCGCCCGGGCGCGACGGCGCAGGCTCGGCGAGCGAGCGCCTGTCGCTGGGCGTCGCGGCACGGCTGTCGCGCTACCTGCAGGTGCTGACGCAGGCCAAGAAGATGGGCAAGGAGACGATCTCCTCGCAGGAGCTGTCGGACTACACGCACGTCAACTCGACGCAGATCCGCCGCGATCTCTCGGGCTTCGGCAAGTTCGGCAAGCGCGGCGTCGGCTACAACGTCGAGGCGCTCGTGTCGCAGATCCGCAAGATCCTGCGCACCGCCGGACAGCACAACATCGGGCTGATCGGCGCCGGGCACCTCGGCCAGGCGATCGCCTCCTCGGACATCTTCGCCGACCACGGCTTTCGCGTCGTTGCGATCTTCGACGCCGACGAGGCCAAGATCGGCTCCAAGGTCGGCAGCCAGGTGGTGCGCGACATCGCCGAGCTGCGCCAGGTGGTCGAGGACGAGGACATCGTCGTCGGCGTGCTGGCGGTGCCGACGCACGCCGCCCAGGGGCTCGCCGACGAGCTCGTCGACGCCGGCGTGAAGATCATCTTCAACTACTCGGAGTCGCTGCTGGACGTGCCGCCGGAGGTCACCGTGCACACGTCCAGCCCGGCGGTCGATCTGCTCTACGCGCTGTACTTCTATCTGACCTGATCCGGCGCCCGGACCAAGCCCGCCCGCCGACCGGCGATTGTGCGTCACACTGGACGCCGACGCACTGACCGACACCCACGTGGACGCCAAGCGATGAACAGCCTGGACCTAGACCTCGCCGCCGAGACGTTCGCCGCCGCGCCCGACCTGACGGTCGGCGTCGAGGAGGAGTTCTCGATCCTCGACCCGCGCACGCTCGAACTGGTCCCGCGCTTCGAGCGCCTGCGCGCGCTCGCGGCCGACGATCGGCTGCTGCACGAGGGCATCGCCGGCGAGCTGATCTCCTCGGAGATCGAGATCATCTCGGGGGTCGGCAGCGACCTGCAGGACGCGCTCGCGCGCCAGCGCGAGCGCCGCCGGCGCCTGTTCGCGCTCGCCGCCGGCGAGGGCGTCGCGCTCGGCGCCACCGGGACGCACCCGTGGGCCGACTACCGCGAGCAGCCGATCATCGACACCGAGCACTACCGCCGCGTCGAGCAGGGCCTGAAGTACGTCGCGTGGCGCAACAACACCTTCAGCCTGCACGTGCACGTCGGCGTTCGCGACATCGATCGCGCGGTGCGCGCGTGCGATCGCCTGCGCCCGCTGCTGCCGCTGCTGCTGGCGATCTCGGCCAACTCCCCGTTCCTGGACGGCCGCGACAGCGGCCTGCACTCGGCGCGCACGCAGAGCTTCACCAAGAGCTTCCCGCGCTGCGGCGTCCCCGACGCGTTCGGCGGCTGGCGCGCCTACCGCGAGTACATCGAGTTCCTCGTGCAGACCAACTCGATCGTCGAGTACACGCAGGTGTGGTGGTCGGTCAGGCCGCACTTCGCGTTCGGCACGCTCGAGGTGCGCATCTGCGACGCGCAGGCGAGCGCGCAGGAGTCCGAGGCGCTCGCCGGCCTGCTCGTCGCGTGCATCGCGCAGGCGGTTCGCGACGTCGACGAGCGCGTGCCGTTCGAGGACCCCGCGCCGCGGCTGATCGAGGAGAACATGTGGCGCGCGATCCGCCACGGGCTCGACGGGCGCCTGATCGACCTGGAGCGCGCCGAGGAGTACCCGGCGCGCGAGGCGATCGAGCGGCTGCTCGCGTGGACCGCGCCCGTGCGCGCGGAGCTTGCGATCGAGCCCGCGTTCCCCGAGCGCAACGGCGCGCAGCGCCAGCGGCAGATGATCGACGCGGGCGCGACCCGCGAGGAGGTGTTCGCGGCGAGCGTCGAGGAGACCACACAGAGCTATTCAGAGGAGGTAACGGTTTGAGCGCAGAAGAGGCACAGCAGGGCGCGCCGAGCGAGGAGGAGCTGCGCGCCGCATACGAGGCCGAATTGAGCCGGCTGACGAGCACCGACGTGATCGCGCAGGCGGCCGTCTCGCTGCTGAACATCGGCGCGCGGCGGCTGGCGCCCGCCGGCGAGGATCGCGATTCCGGTGATCGAGGTCCCACCGGCCCACAGCGCGACCTCGCGCAGGCGCGCGACGCGATCGACGCGGTGCGGGCGCTGCTCGAGATCCTCGAGCGCAGCATCCCGCAGGAGGTGGCGCCGCTGCGCGACGCGCTCTCGCGGCTGCAGATGGCCTACGCGCGCGAGGTCGCTCCGGGCGCGGCGCCGGCCGCGGCGGGGCAGGCTGGCGCACCCGGCGCCCCCGCCGCTGGCACGCCTGGCGGTGCACCCGGCGGCGGCTCAGCGTCGGGCGGCCAGGACGGCGAGCCCGCGCCTGGCGGCGACGCGGAGGAGCGCCCGCCGGGCCCTGGACCGGCGGAGGCCAGCGGCAGGCTGTGGGTGCCGGGGAGGTAAGGGAAGGGCAGCCGCGGGCCACGCGGGCAGGCATAGCGCCGGCCGGCACGATACACTGCGCCCGCGTTTGCACCTGGTAGACGCTCGCGCCGAGCGATCCCGGGCGACAAATGTGCGCGCGACAATCCTCGCGCGGCACGCAAATCAGACCGCGGAGGATTTCTGTTGAGCAGCTTTCTGACGAACCATGGGGTCGTCGTCGCCCTCGTTTGCGCCGCCTGTGCGGTGGTGTACGGCCTCGTGACCACGCGCTCCCTGCTCGCGCTCTCGCCGGGCAACGAGAAGATGCAGAGCATCTCGCTGGCCGTTCAGCAGGGCGCGCGCGCGTACCTGAACCGTCAGTACATAACGATCGCCGGTGTCGGGGTGGTCGTGTTCGTGGCGCTGATCTTCATCCAGAACATCGCCGTAGCGGGCGGGTTCCTGATCGGAGCGATCCTCTCCGGCTCGACCGGCTACATCGGCATGAACGTGTCGGTGCGCGCGAACGCGCGCGTCGCTGAGGCGGCCAAGGGCGGCGTCTCGCCGGCGCTGAAGGTTGCCTTCAGGGGCGGCGCGATCACGGGCCTGCTCGTGGTCGGGCTTGCGCTGATCGGCGTCTCCGGCTACTACGGCGCGCTGACGTCGTTCTTCAACGACAGCCCGAAGACGGCGGTCGACGCGCTCGTCGGCCTGGGCTTCGGCGGCTCGCTGATCTCGGTCTTCGCGAGGCTCGGCGGCGGCATCTTCACGAAGGCCGCGGACGTCGGCGCGGACCTCGTCGGCAAGGTCGAGGCGGGGATCCCCGAGGACGACCCGCGCAACCCGGCGACGATCGCGGACAACGTCGGCGACAACGTGGGCGACTGCGCGGGCATGGCGGCCGACCTGTTCGAGACCTACGCGGTGACCGCGATCGCGGTGATCCTGCTCGGCGTGCTGACGTTCCACGAGTCCACGCAGGTCGCGCTGTACCCGCTGGTGATCGGCGGCGTCGCGATCATCGCCTCGATCATCGGCACATTCGCGGTGCGCACCAACACCGGCAACGTCGAGCGCGCGCTGCTGCAGGGGCTGGTCGTCTCCGGCGTGATCGCTGCCGCGGCGTTCGCGCCGATCACCTACTGGCTGATGCGCAACCTCACGTTCAAGGTCGTCGGCAGCACCGTCAACGCCCCCAGCTGGTTTCACCTGTACCTGTGCTCGCTGATCGGCATCGTCGTCACAGGGCTGCTGTTCGGACTAACCGAATACTACACCTCGACGCGTTTCGCGCCGGTCAAGAAGACCGCGAAAGCCTCGGTCACCGGCCACGCGACCAACATCATCCAGGGCTTCTCCTCTGGGCTGCAGGCCACGGCGCTGCCGGCGCTGGTGATCGTGCTCGGGATCCTCGGCTCGTGGAAGCTGGCCGGCGGCGGCGTCACCGGCATCTACGGCATCCTGATCGCGGCCATGGGCCTGCTCTCGCTTACCGGCCTGATCGTCGCGCTCGACGCGTTCGGCCCGATCACCGACAACGCGGGCGGCATCGCCGAGATGGCCGATCTGCCCGAGGAGGTGCGCCAGGTGACAGATCGCCTGGACGCGGTCGGCAACACCACGAAGGCGGTCACGAAGGGCTACGCGATCGGCTCCGCCGTGCTGGCCGCGGTCGGGCTGTTCGCGGGCTTCCAGAAAGAACTCGAAAACAAGCTCGGGCACATGATCTCCTTCGGCATCAACGAACCGCCCGTGCTGATCGGGCTGCTGCTGGGCGGGATGATGGTGTGCCTGTTCGCGTCGCTGTCGATCGAGGCCGTCGGGCGCGCCGGCGGCGCGGTCGTGGAGGAGGTGCGCCGCCAGTTCCGCGAGCACCCCGGGATCATGGACTACAGCGAAGAGCCCGACTACGCGCGCTGCGTGGACATCGTCACGAAGACCGCCCAGCGCGAGATGATCCTGCCGTCGCTGCTGCCGATCGGGCTGACGCTGATCGTCGGGCTGATCGATCAGCAGGCGCTGGGCGGCCTGTTGATCGGCGTGATCGTCGTCGGCTTCTTCTTCGCCGTGATGATGACCGCCGGCGGCGGTGCGTGGGACAACGCGAAGAAGCTGATCGAGGACGGCTCCTTCGGCGGCAAGGGCTCGGACGCACACGCGGCGTCGGTCACCGGCGACACGGTCGGCGATCCCTTCAAGGACACCGCCGGCCCGGCGATCAACCCGATGATCAAGGTCGCCAACATCGTCGCGATCCTGATCATTCCGCTGATCACTTGATGGCCGAGATTTACGCGGCATCGTTCACGCGAAGCTGATGTGGGAGCCTGGGAGCCGCACATGTGCGGCTCCCCCGGACGGTGCATGCACCGTCCGGCCGGGTGGCGCATGCGCCACCCGGAACAGCTTTCCGAGCACGTACGGTGCCGCCGGCTCGCGCATGCGCCCACTTGACCGCCACCGGAATAACCTCAGTTGAGATGAACGGCAGACAGGCGCACCGCATGAGCACGTTGGCGCTGTCGCTGCTGATGGCGGCGATCGGCGTGGCGCTGATCGTCGAGGCCGTCACCGCGCACGCGAGCGCGATCTCGCCGCGGCTGTTGCTGGGCGTGCTGTTCATCGCGGCGGGCGGCGGGCGCTGGTACGTGGAAGTGCGGCGGGCGCGCGGGCGATGAGCACGCCCGAGGGCAGCTCGGAGCTTGCGGAGATCGCGGCGCGCTCGCGCGTGATCGTGCGCCGCAGCATCGGCTCGCCGATCCTGTTCACGATCGTCTACTCCTCGCTCGCGAGCGCGATCTACTTCTCGCTCGGGGTGATCGCCGGGCACGCGCTAGGGCTGACGCCGCTGGTGTTCCTGGTGGCGGCGGTGCTGTACACGGTGACCGCGATGACCTACGTCGAGGGCGCGTCGCTGCACCAGGACCGCGGGGGCGCGACGGTGTTCGCGCGCTACGCGTTCAACGAGCTCGTCAGCTTCATCGCCGGCTGGGCGATCCTGCTCGACTACGTGATCCTGATCGCGGTCACCGCGTACTCGGCGACCCAGTACCTGAAGACCTTCTGGAGCCCGCTCGGCAACCGCGGCGAGGCGCTCGGGCTGGCGCTCGCGTTCGTCGCGCTGGTGGTGCTCGGCAACATCCGCGGCTTCGGCGGCAAACGCGCGCGGCGGGTGGGCATCCTGCTGGCGGGCGACCTGGCGCTGCAGGCGTTCATCGTCGTGCTCGGCCTGGTGCTGTTCTTCAACCCGCACACGCTCACCGGGCCGATCCACCTCGGCAGCGCCCCGACGTGGCCGCGGCTGGTGTTCGCGCTGACCGTCGCCGTGATCTCGTTCACGAGCCTCGAGTCCGCGTCGGGCCTCGCGGGGGAGGTGCGGATCAGCCGCGCCGGGCTCAAGCGCCTGGTCGGCTCCACGACTGCGACCGTCGCCTTCCTGTACGTCGGCATCGCGCTCGTCGCCGTCACCGCGCTGCCCGTGCACGACGGGCACACCGAACTGGCGGGCCGCTACCTGAACGCGCCGATGATCGGCGTCGTCAGCCACGTGCACCCCCACTGGCTCGCAAAGACGCTGATGTACCTCGTCGCGGCCACCGCCGCGGTCACGCTCGTCGCGGCAGCCAACTCGGCGATGCTCGGCCTCTCGCGGCTGGCGTACTCGCTGTCGACCAACCGCCAGATCCCCAGCGGTCTCGGGCGCCTGCACCCCGAGCGCTCGACGCCGTACGTGCTGATCATCCTCGCGGGCGTGATCGCCGCGGGGCTCGCGGCGACGCAGGACCTCGACTTCCTCGTCGGCATCTACGCCGTGGGCGCGACGCTCGCGTTCACGATCGCGCACCTGTCGATCTGCCGCCTGCGCTACACAGAGCCCGCGCGCGACCGCCCCTATCGGGTGCCGCTGTCGGTCACGTTCAAGGGCGGGCAGCTGCCGCTGCCCGCCGCCTTCGGCGCGCTGGTCTCGGCCGGCGGGCTCGTGGCGGTGCTGATCGTGCACCCGGAGGCGCGCTACGTCGGCCTCGGCTGGATGGCCGTGGGGATCGCGCTGTATGTGATCTACCGCCGCGCCGACGAAACCTCGCTGCTTCGCCGCGTGACCGTATCGCCCAGCGTGCTGCGCGCCGAGCCGCCCGTCGAGCGCGACTACGGCTCGATCCTCGTGCCGCTGTTCGGCACCGACCTCGACGACGACATCGTGCAGACGGCCGCGCTGCTCGTCTCGAGCGTTCAGACCGACGAGGCCGCGCTCGACCCCGCGACGATCGAGGCCGTGTGGATGTTCGTGATCCCGATGTCGCTGCCGCTCGACGCGAGCCTGCCCGAGGCGCAGATCAAGCACGCGCGCCAGGTGCTCGCGCGCGCGAAGGCGGTGGGGGAGGAGTACAGCGGCGTGCAGGTCGCGACCGCCACCGTGCGCACCCGTCGCGCCGGCTACGCGATCGTCGACGAGGCGCGCCGGCGCGGCGTCGAGGCGATCGTGCTCGGCGCCGAGGAGCCGTCGCTGATCCGCGGCGGCGCCCGGCTGGGCGGCCGCGGCGGGCCGCTCGAGGGCTACGTGGGGGACGTCACCAAGTACGTGATCAGCAAGGCCACCTGCCGGGTAATAGTCACAGCGCCCGCCGCGCGCGACTCGCCGAGCGAGCAGGCCCGCCGTGCCAACCGGACCCGCGCCCCAATGGTCTAACCTGCGAACCTATGTCCTTCCGCACAGCCTCATGTTCATCCTGATCGTCGGCGCCGGGCGCGTCGGCTCGGCCGTCGCCAAGTCGGCGCTCGCCGCCGGCCACGAAGTCTCCGTCCTCGACGAGGATCCGCTCTCGCACGAGCGCCTCGACGCCGGCCAGAGCAAGAGCTGGGAGGACTCCGGTGGCCAGTTCACCGTCGGCACCGCCCTGGAGACCGACGCGCTGATCCAGGCCGGGATCGAGCGCGCGGACGCGTTCATCGCCTCGACCGCCGGCGACAACACAAACCTCGTGATCGCGCAGCTCGCGCAGAAGCGCTTCGGCGTCGAGAAGGCGATCGTGCGCGTGATGGACCCCGCGCGCGCCGACTGGTACCGCGAGCAGGGCCTGCACACGATCTCCCCGACCAAGCACGCGATCGAGATGTTCGAGCGCGCGCTCACCTCGGAGGCGGCATAGATGCTAGACCGCGCTTCTAGGATGGTGCGCTAGCCATGTACGCGATCATCGCCGGCGCCGGCAAGGTCGGGCGCAACCTCGCACGCGAGCTGATCTCCAAGGACCACGAAGTCACGCTGATCGAGTCTTCGCGCAGCTGCTACCTCGCCTGCGAGGAGGAGTTCGAGCACGCCGTCCAGTACGGCGACGCGACCGAGCTGTGGGTGCTCGAGCGCGCCGGCATCCAGCGCGCCGACCTCGTGATCGCCGTCACCGGCGACGACGAGGACAACATCCTCGTCTGCCAGGTCGCCAAGGAGAAGTACCTCTGCGGGCGCATCATCGCGCGCGTCAACAACCCCCGCAACCACGACCACTTCAGACTCCTCGGGATCCAGCCCGCCGTCTCCGCCACCGACCTGATCCTGCGGCTGATCGAGCACGAGGTGCCCCGCTACGGCCTCGTGCACCTGCTCGCGCTCGAAGAGGAGCGCCTTGAGATCATCGAGCTCGAGGTCGCCGACGACGCGCCCACCGTCGGCGAGAAGGTCGCCGACATCGCCCTGCCCGAGGGCTGCCTGATCATCTCCGTGCTGCGCGGCGGCTCCGGCTTCGTGCCCAAGCACGACACCGTCATCGAAGCCGGCGACGAGGTCCTGCTCGTGCTCGACCCCGGCCTCGAGGAGGCGATCACCGCGTACTTCGCCCCTGACGGCACGCCCGCCGCCTTTTAGGACGCCGCCGGCTCGCCCATCGACGCCCCAGAGGCTGAGGATCCGCTCAGCGGTTGGCTATTCTTCTAGCCGAAGAGCACTGTCCGGGATAGTCCAATTGGCAGTGACGCCCGGTTCTGGTCCGGGAGATTGGGGTTCGAGTCCCTGTCCCGGAGTACCGTTGCGCCCCGTGTTTACGGGGCGTTTCGCATTTTGGAGGGGGTGCTCGGGCCAGGATTTGGGCCAGTCGTGCGATCGCAGCCTGGGCGGGGCCCCGGAGCGGGTATCGTGAGCGCGTGTTTGACGATGCGTTGATAGCTGAGGCTGGCCGTCGGTTGTCAGCGGCGGCGCCACCGAGTTCACGGGTGATCCTGTTTGGCTCCGCCGCGCGTGGGGAGCTGACGCGGGACAGCGATCTGGACTTCTTGGTGATCGAGCCGGAGGTCGAGAATCCCGCCTTGGAGTCGGTGCGGCTGCGCAGGGTACTGGCGGATGTGCTGGTCCCGATGGACATCATCGTCGCGAGCGAGCACAGGGTGCAGGAGTGGCGCGACGTGCGCGGCAGCCTCATTCACGCGGCACTGACCGGCGGCCGGGAGCTCGTCGCCTGATGGCGAGCGAGCAGGATCTCGCCGAGCAACTTCTACGCCGCGCCGACGAGGACGCAGCCGGGGCCAAGGAGATGCTGCCGATCGACGGAGTGGCGGACGTGCTCGTCTGCTTTCACGCCCAGCAGGCCGTCGAGAAGGCGCTCAAGGCCGTGTTGGCCGCGCGGGGAGTGGAGTTTGCCCACCGGCATGATCTGCGAGTGCTCATAGGGCAGTGCGAGAACGCGGGCTTGCGGCTACCGGAGGAGCTTGTCGAGGTGGACTTGCTCTCGCCCTACGCGGCAGAACTTCGCTATGACGACGACACGGTGCACGCCGTCGAGCGTGAGACGGCGTCGAGGTGGGCGACCGCCGCGGTCCAGTGGGCACGGGGCCTGGTTGAGGAGGCTGGGCGTGGACAGAAGTCCTCAACCGAGCCCGAAGCCATCGATGGTGGCTGAGAGGCGGAGGCCGTCCCTGAAGTGGGTGCGTCGTAGGGCACTTGCATCGGGCCCCAACGCCAGCTCCGGTGCTGCGGCGGTTTGCATGCAGGAGGTTGAGGTCCAAGCGTCCGAGACCTTGTCTGCCACGGTGCCGCCGCGCCGATCGGCTCGGTAAGCGAGTGTGGCGCCATCACTTCAACGGCTGGTTGGTGGGTCGTCGGTCTTCGGTCTCAAGTTCGTCTGCGTGCTGAGCCAGTTCGGCGAGCGACCATCCGAGGGCGCGGGCGATGCTGTCGGCGACGTGCCAGGTGGGGTTGCCTGCGCCTGCTTCGATCTCGCGGAGTCGGCGGTCGGTGATCCCGGCGGCGTCGGCGAGTGCTTCTTGGCTCAGGCCATTCTCGCGTCGGCGTAGGCCGATCGCGCGGCCGAGGGCGGCTTGGGGAGTGGGACTGGTTGGCACACGCCAAGCCTCGATGCCTGGCCCGTCCATGACCAGGAACTAAAGTTCCGCTAGGCTCTCGCATCGTGCGTACCAACATATTCAACGGTACCTGGCCAGCGGCCCATTCGCTCACAGCCAGGTCACGCTTTCCTAACAGCCTGAACGGGCTGCGTTCGGTTAGGGTTCCGTGCTTGATGAGCGGGACGATCACGGGGGGCCGGCGAAGCAGGCCGCGGGTAGATGACCTGACTGCTCGGAGTCTGCGATGAGCCCCTGTCGGTCGGTACGCAGCACTAAGAGCTTGCATAGAGCCCTGTGCGTTCTGTTGGCGTTGACGGTGTTGCCGGTGGTGTCTGGTTTGGCGTCGCCGGGGGTTGGTCGGGCGAGTCAGCGGGCCGTTGGTCGTGGCGGCAGCGTCGCTGTGGCGGCGCGTCGGCAGCGGCTCGCAGAGTTGGATGTGTCGGCTGCGGCGGTCAAGCTGTTGGCGGGGAATGTGTTGGCGGGCTCTGCGACGGTCGGCAATGTCGGCTCGGCGCGGGCGCGGTCGTCTACGGCTGACGTGGCATGGAAGTCGAGCGATAGTGGTGGGTTGGTCCAGCTAGGCCGGTTCACGGTGCCGGCGTTGAAGCCTGGTCGGCGGCACAAAGCAAAGTTTCAGTTCGATCTTCCCAAGGGTGCGTCGGGCAAGTATGAGGTCAGCGTATGCGCGGATGTACTCGGTCAGGTCCAGGAGCGCAGCAGGAAGGACGACTGCCGCGACGCGGGCGTCGTCACGGTTCCGGGCTCGGGTGTAAAGGCGTTCGGTCCGACCGGCCCGCCGCCCACGCCGGGCTCGTCTCCTGGCGCCTCCTCACCGGCGCCCGCCTCCCCGACACCTACGCCTCCGACCTCCAGCCCTCCGAACACCGTCATCAATAGCGGCCCGTCCGGGCCAGTCGACAGCACGACCGCCGTCTTTGCGTTCTCCTCCAACGAGGCCGGCAGCGCTTTTCAGTGCAGCCTCGACACGGCGCCCTGGGAAGCGTGCACGAGCCCGAAGGAATACACAGGGCTCGCGCAAGGACCCCACACCTTCCAGGTGCGAGCGATCAACGCCGCCGGCGAAATAGACCCCACGCCAGCCGAAGCGGCGTGGACAGTAGGCACGATCCCTCCCGTCCTTACTCTGACTTCGAGCGAAGCGAAGGTGATGGTTGGCTCGGTCGCGTACGTTGCCACTCCGGAACCGCTGGCATCCATAACTGCGGTCGACTCGCCACCGACCGGTGCTGCGCCCGGCGTGTCGGTGTCGATCGTCGGCGGCGAGCTCACCGTCGCTGCATCGGCAGACACCACTCCCGCGACCATGACGCTGGAGGTGTCCGGGACCGGATGCACGGCCACGGAATGCGAACGACCCATCGAAGTGCAGGTGCCTTTGACTGTCACACCACTCGAGGCGCCCCCCGGTCCGCTTGACTCTTTCACGACCCCCTCACCAAACCGCGTCGCAGCAGCAGAAAATCATGACCTCACCGACGAGCTGCTGGTCACTATGGGAACCGCCGAAAACCCAGGGACCCGTGCCCAAGCCGAACAAGCAGCCACGGCAGCGGGCGGCACCGTATCAGGCGGGCTAGAAGCTGCTGGCATCTATCAGATCCGTTGGAGCACCCCACAGAACCTCACTGCCAGGCGCGAGATCCTCGAAACGCAGAGCGGCGTGACGGCGGTCAGCTTCTCGACGGTAGACCTCTACGCCGAAGCTTCCGCTGGCTACCCGGTCGCTGAAGAATTCGATGAACCCAAATGGACGTGGCCCTACGAACAGGTTCATGCCTCCGAAGCCTGGCAGCTCGCCACCGGCTCGAAGATCACGGTCGGAATCATCGACGTGGGAAACGTCTATACAGCCCATCAGGACTTGAACGTCGCTGAAACGATCGGTCCGTACTCGCCGAAGTTTCACGCGACCCACGTCGCCGGTCTCGCGTGCGCAAAGAACAACACCGCCGAAACCGGCGGCCCGCAGCTCGGCATGGTCGGCATGGCCTGGGGATGCCCGATCGTCTCTACAGGCGTCGAATACGCGGACAACAGCAACGCGGCGATCCTCCTCGCTATGTACGCGATGGCATTCGATCCCCGCGTCAAGGTCGTAAACGTCTCGATCGCGATACCCACGAACGGCTGCGCGGGAAAGCAAGCGGCAGTCGAAATCGCCGAACGCGACGCAAACGCCAAGCCCGAGTTTGAACGCGTCCTTGCCGGCGTAGGCAAAAACATTGTCTGGACGTTCGCCGCCGGCAACGACTGTCTGCCCAGTGTCGCAAGCCCCTGGGGCGCCAACTCGCAGCTCCCGAACGTGATCACCGTCGCCGCTACGAACTCCGACAACAACTTGGCGAGCTTTTCGGACTATGCGACCGACGTCGACCTCGCGGCGCCCGGCGGCATGAGCACCAACACAAAACCGGGAGAACCCGAAGGGATGTTCAGTACCGGTATCAACTCCCAACTCCTCGGCTGCCCAGAAGAAGATTCATGTTCACTATTTTGTATCTACCAGATCACATACTGCGGCACCTACAAGACCGACATGGGTACATCGATGGCTGCTCCTGTAGTCGCAGGCATCGCTGCGCTCGTGCGCGAAAAGAACCCGCAGCTCAGCGCCAGCGAAGCCGGCGAATGCATCACATCGACAGCTCGCACCGACGGCAGCTTTGCCACCTCCAGGGACTATTTGCCCGCTTGGAAGAAGTTCAGCAAACCCGAATTCCAGTACGAAGGACTACCCATCGTGAATGCCGGCGCCGCCGTCGAATGCGCCGCCGCGGGTGGCCCCGCTGGGGAGCACTGGTCGCTCACAACTGCCGCCAATCCCCCGGGGCTCGAATCCGGTGCGCTGTCTTCGGCTTCGTGCTCCCCAGAGGGGTCTTGCATGGTGGTCGGCTGGTATCAGGGAACGACGACAGGCGGCGCCGGGTCGCTCGCCGAGGTTCTCAGCGACGGCACGTGGTCGCTGCTGCCCGACATCGACCCGCAAGGGACGGAACGCTATCTGGAAAGCGTGTCCTGTCCGGGCACGAGCTGCATGGCGGTCGGACTCGACGACGACGCGGCTGTCAGCGAGGAATGGAACGGCACGAGCTGGACAGCTCACTCAATCGGCGACGAACACACCTCCGGCGCTCCGTCGCCCCGCGGTGTGTCCTGTATATCGGCCTCATCATGCACCGCCGTCGGCGTCGACGGCTACTACCAGGACGGATTCGCCGACACCTGGAACGGAGCCACGTGGTCGACAACGCTCTCCACGCAAGCGTTTCTATCCGGAGTTGCGTGCAGCACGCCGATTGCAGCGACCGCATCCTGCGACGCGGTCGGCGCGGACTTCTACAACTCCCAAGAGTCCGCGACGGTCGCGGACGAATGGAACGGCACGACCTGGTCGTCCCTGAACCCACCGAGCCCCTCCAAAGACATCAGCGAAATACACAATCTCCTCAGCTCGATCTCGTGTACAGCTGCCAATGAATGCACGGCGGTAGGCGCCTATAAAGAAACATCCGGCTACGTCGCCCTGGCCGAGCGCTGGGATGCCGGGGAATGGACAGTGCAGAGCACGCCTCCTCTAGACGGAGCCGGCATACTGAACGCCGTGTCCTGTAGTTCCCGCTCGGCGTGTACCGCAGTCGGAGAAATCCTCAACAACGCTGATGAACCCTCTCCGCTCGCTGAGTCGTGGGACGGCTCGCAATGGGTAGTCCAGTCCGTGCCGGTTCCCAGCGGAGGAACAGATGCCGTCTTGAGAGGAGTCGCGTGCACGTCCCCAACAGATTGCATCGCGGTCGGAACCTACTTCAACAGCGAAGGAGACGAGCTCCCCCTGGTTGAGAGCTCCTTTTGAGACGCTGTGCGAGGTAGGCGCCTAAACAAAAGCAGAAGACGTTCATTCTCAAGCGATAGGCATGATAAAAGTTGACGAGCGTCTCGTTGGGAAGCGAGAAATGGCTACGCTATAGGGAGGCGCTTCGGGTTTGGTCACGGCTGGGGAAGTTAAGTTATCGACTTCACAGCCGCGTAGATAACCTGCCGTAGCGAGCGGTGTCGATAACCCGCGCGGCGCGATCCGCTCATCGTGTTCGCTCCTGCGTCGGTTGTGGCTGGGCGATACGGTGGATGGTGCGGGCGATCCCCGGTAGCCGGGTCCGGCTTGGGGCGATCGTCCGCTGGAAGCCGGGTCCGTACTCGGGGTCGGGCAGTTCGGGGTGCGCGAGCGATGGTGTTTGCGCGTGGCTGCGGCTCATGTTCTGTGCGAGCCGTTTGATGCGGTCGGTGTCGTGGCCTTCGGTGCCGAGGTCGTGGCGGGAGACGTACCAGTCGGTGCCTTGGCGGGCGCGGGATGCCTCGACGTAGGCGGGCTCCTTACTGGTCTGCCAGCCGCCGGTGACGACCAAGGTGCGGGTGACGGTGGCGCCCTGCGCGCGGTGGATGTGCTGCGCGTAGCCGAGCCGCAGACGCGCGAGGTCATCGCCGGCGAGTGTTCGCCACTGGCCGGTCACGTCGAACTGCACGAGGACTTCCCCGGCGTCGTTGATGTCGAGCACTGCGCCGCGGGCGCCGTTCTCGATGCGCTCGGCGCCGGGCTCGTGGTGCTGGTCGATCATCGCTATGCGGTCGCCTGCGCGGATGCCGTAGTGGACGCCGGGGACCTGGACCTCGAGATCGCCGAGTTCGCCGCGCTCGGCCCGGTAGTGCTGCGCGCGGGCGTTCAGACGGTGAATCTCCTTGTTGGAGGCGTCGGAGATCAGCGCAACCTCGCTGACCTTGTGGTGCTCGGTGAGCGTCGCCCAGTTCTGGACGGCCTGCTCGACCGCCTCATCGCGGGTGTCCGCCATGTGCAGACGGCCGCGGGCGAAGTAGTGCGCCATTGCCCTGTCCGAGCGTCCGGCGCGCAGGTCCGCCCATGCCCGCTGTTCGGCGGGATCGAGGGTGCGGCGAACGTTGGACAATTCGGCGCTCGGGGCGATCCGGGTGAGGCGGTCGAACATGCCGCCGGCGCCGATCGAGGGGAGCTGCGCGGCGTCGCCGATCGCTACGAGCTTCGCCCCCCGCTCGGCCACGGCCTCTGTGAGCCGGTCGAAGCGATCGGTGTCGCCCATCCCCGCCTCATCGAAGTAGATCGTCGTCGCATCGCCGATCTGCAACTGCCCACGGTCCACGCGGGCGACGAGCGCATCGAGTGTGAGCGTCTGCCCGGCGAGTGCCGGACTGTCCTGGCCGAGCCGTTGCGCAGTCGAACCGGATACCGCGATACCGAGCGTGTGGTGGCCGGTCATCTGCTCGGCACGCGCCGCCGCGTCGATCACGACCCCCTTCCCTGTACCCGCGGGACCGACGAGGATCGCTGCGCGCTCGGGGCAGGTGATCGTCTGGAGCGCGTGGGCCTGCTCGTCGGTGAGGCGCCCGCCGATCCGCTCTGCCACGCGATCGGCGGAGAACGATCGCGCGTGGTCGCCTACGTCGCGGCCGGCTGGGTCGGCGAGCCTGGTGAAGCGCCGCTCGATCGTCTGCTCGCGGGCACGCACGGCGAGCGTCGTCATCAGGCCGCCCTCCAGCGGCAGGATGCGCCGCTCGGCGATCATGCGCTGGGAGAGCGCAAGCGCGTCCGTGGGTGCAAGCTCGCCGACCGACTGCTCCAAGAGAACGGCTCGCAGTTCGCCCGGCTCGAACGTCGCGGCGCGCTCGGTCAGGCGTTCTTCGACGCGATCCTCAAGAGCACGCTCCGGTGCCTCGGCTGGGTGGTCGATGTTCGCTGTCTGGTCGAGCCGGCCGGTGTAGTCGAAGCGCGCGGCGGTCTCGTTCCAGGCCCGTTGCAGGTCGCCTCGGGTGACGAGCACCTTGGCCTTGCGGTTCTCCAGCTTGAGCGCGCGCAGCTCCCCGCGCTCGGGCGCGCGGCCCCACTTGGCACGGAAGCGCTCGGCTGCGCGAGCGAACTCTCCGCTGCGCGCGGAGAAGGCGTCAAGCAGGCCGCGCGGGACGCCGGCGATCTCGAAGTAGCGCCCCTGCTTGCCAGTGCCGCGCTCGATGTGGTAGCCGCGCTGGGCGAGCTCGTGCGCGAGCGCCGAGCGGTAGTAAGCGCCGAGCTCGCGGGCCGCGCGGAAGATCGGCCGTGAGGCGACCGCGACGAGACGGCCGTCCTCGCGGATCGCGCTCGTGATGACGACATGGCTGTGCAGCTGCGGGTCGGGCGCGTCGCCCTCCATAACGCCGCGGGCGGTGGTGTGCCGGTACTCGGCGGCGAGGAGATCGGCGGCGCACTCCTCGACCACTTGGCCGTTGTAGCGGCGGCGCACGGTCGGCACCGTCTCGGTCAGGTGCGCCATCGCCTCCTCGACGGCCGCGGCGTGCGCGGCCTCCATGTCGCGGCGCTGCGCTTCGTCGCCGAGTGCCCACACGGCCGAGATGGACTTCGGGGCGCTGAACGTCAGGTCGATCCCGCCGCCGCGCCCGCCGCCGCCGCCCTCGGGCCGCAGCCATCTGCCGCTGCGCGGGTGGCGTCCTTCCATGAGCGCGATGAACTCGCGGCCCTCGACGGTGGCGCCCTCGATGCCGAGCCGCGCGAGCGTGTCCGGCGAGGCGAGCCACCGGCCGGGGGCCTGTGTGGGCTCACCTTCGGGGCTGAGGTAGTAGTCCCCGCGCTCCGGGCGAGTTGTCTTTGCTTCCAGGTAGCGGGCGTACCCGCCGGCTTTGGCGGCGCCGATGCTGGCTGCGGTCATCACACCCTCTACAGACCCCAAGCGCCCCAGACCGGCCAACGAATTAGGTTGGCGCGGAAGTTGGGGTTCGCTGGTGGCCGCCGTGACGTAGGTCAGCCTCCTCTTCGAGTAGCTCATTGGCCCAGGTGTGTGCGGGCTTAAACCACTGTCGGAGGAGGCTGGATGCAGAGGATGACGGACGTGCCTGGGACTGTCCACGCGGGCGAGCCCGCGTGGACAGTCGGCATCGATCTGGGGCGCCGCGCAGCGCACGAAGCGGTGTTGCGGGCACCGGATGGGACCGATCGGCGGCTCCGGTTCACTCATTCGCGCGATGGCATCGACGGGTTCCTCGGGGAGCTTGCCGGGCTT
>Ga0302324_100000335_pt1 | contig 125553 bp, 110 predicted proteins | sample Palsa_T0_1_FD_201949 | JGI IMG/M metagenome (GOLD analysis project Ga0302324, IMG submission 201949) | Peat permafrost microbial communities from Stordalen Mire near Abisko, Sweden - Palsa_T0_1 | ecosystem: Environmental > Terrestrial > Soil > Palsa > Peat permafrost | place: Sweden: Abisko... | reverse complement strand
TCTGTCGATCGTGAAACGTCTGTGCGAGATGCTGGATGCAACGATCGAGCTGAAATCCACACCGAATATGGGGACCACTTTTCGCATTTTGTTCCCGCGTCACTACAGCAGTTAGTTGTGATCCTCCGCGGGTAGGTCGTGCCCGGCGGATGCGGCCTTGGTCGCAGACGAGGGTGCGGGGCACAAGGTTTGCGCGGATTTGCGCGTTGCGATGCGCGCATGCTCAAATGAGTACAGGACTGTCGCGCGATATACGAGGCACACGATACACGAGTAAGTAGAATGCAAACTCATTGCACTCATTCGTGCTGCCAGTAACTTCTTGTTTTCCATACTATTCAGTGAAATTATAGACATAGCTCACACCCCGATTGACGGTATAAGAAGCAGTGTTGGCGAAGGCCAAACGGAGGCTGATCCGACAGGACGCCGATGATGCTGAAACGTCCCACAACGCAACGCTTCGAAGCTCGAAAATTGGCGATCGTCACATCCGCCGTGGACGTGTTGAATCGTAAAGGCATTCGCGGGATGACGCTCGGCGACGTGGCGGCAACCCTCGATCTGGTGCCGACCGCAGTGATTTACTATTTCAAGAGCAAAGAAGAGCTGGCTCAGGCCTGCTTCCTGCGAGCGATTGAACGCTACAACGATTTATTGAACATCGCCGAGACTGGCGATACGGTTCTGGAGCGCCTGCGGCGGCTCATAGAGGCCTATATCGCGTTCAAAAGCGACGTTGTCGCCGGCAACGCGGAAGACATTGCGGTGTTCAACGATGTTCGCGCGCTCAACGCCGACATGGTGAATGCGGCTTACATCGCGATGTATCTGCGGGCGCGGTCGCTCCTCGTCGGCCCTGAAACCCAACGATGGAGCCGCCTTGAATTGAATGCCCGTACCCACCTTCTCATTTCGGAAATATTCTGGATCGTCGCCTGGATCTATCGGCACGATCCTGAGCATTACCCGCGCATCGCCAACCGCATGGCAAGCATGATTGCCGCGGGTATCGCGGCTCCAGGGACGGACTGGTCACCCGCTGCCCTGCCTTCGCCAGCGTCCGAAGGTGCCGCCGCCGCAAACGAGCTTTTTCTTCGCGCGGCGACCGAGTTGATCAATGAAGAAGGCTATGTCGGCGCCTCAGTCGAGAAGATCTCGGCCCGACTCAACGTGAGTAAGGGCTCCTTCTACCATCACCACGAAACCAAGGAAGAGCTGGTGATCGCCTGCTTCGAGCGCACCTTCGAGGTGATGCGTACGCTGATACGCCGCGCCGAAGAAGTCGGCGGGTCCGGCTATCAGGTTTTGGCCAACGCGGCCGCCGCACTGGTCGAATACCAGATGTCCGGGAGCGCGCGCTTGCTGCGTGCATCTGCGATTACTTCTACGCCGGAATCGATTCAACCGCAGCTGCTGGGCGAGTTCGACCGCATCTCCCTTCGCCTGGCTTCCCTCATTAGTGATGGCATCGCCGATGGCTCGCTTCGTCCCGTCGACACCAACGTCGCAGCGCAGACATTGACCGGCATGATCAACGCCGCCTCTGAACTTCACCACTGGGCAAGAGGGATCACCGCCATCACGGCCGCGAACGCCTATGTGCGGCCGTTCTTCGAAGGCTTTCTGTCGCCCAGCGATTACTCATAGCGCGGCCGCGGCCGTCTTCGCACGCGCGATCAGAGGCTCGCCGAGCCTGCCTGTCCAGTCGATGAGACGCTCTGTCGGTCCCCGCCATCGCAGTTCTTCGACTCTGGTGAACAGCGGCGCGTCGATCCTTAGTGTCGCCAACGTCTTGAACTTGAGCGCAAGCGTCCGACGCTCACCCAGGATTTCTTCTGGAAATTCCTCGATGCTGCCGTAGCGCGTAATCAGGCTTGCCGCGCCCTTTGGCCCGATGCCGGCGATACCGGGATATCCGTCCGCGCTATCACCGACGAGCGCCAGATAATCCGGGATCAATTCCGGCGTCACACCAAACTTCTCATGCACGGCAGCTGCATCGCGAATGACTTTGCTCTTCCGATCCACCTGGACAACCCTGCTGCCTCGAACACATTGCGCCAGATCCTTATCCGGGGTCCAAATGCATACTTTCTCGACACGGCGATTTTGGGAGGCGATCGCTGCCGCCGAGGCCAGTGCATCATCGGCCTCCAGTTCGATCATGGGCCACACGACTACGCCCATGGCCTGCAGCGCATCCTCGAGCGGATGAAACTGCGCGCCTAGTGCCGGCTCAATTCCCTCGCCCGTCTTGTAGTCGCTCCAGATCTCATTGCGAAAAGATTCGATGACATGATCGGTAGCCACGCCGATATGGCTAGCCCCTTCCTCGATCATCTCCAGGACTCCGTTGAGCACGCCTACCACGGCGCCAAAAGGCCGATCCGTCTTGGTGAAGCGACGCAGACCGTAGAAATGACGAAACAGTTCGTAGGTCCCGTCAAGCAAATGAACAATCAAGATGTCTCCGTCTGCCCGTTGCATCCTGTCTTGCTGCGCCAGCAGGATTTGAGACCCGCGTTAATCGTCGTTAATCGAGTCCTACGATGCTTCGCGGACTTGACCGGCTGTTTCAAATTGCGCATTCAAGCAGGCTCATTGTGTAACGAAACGCCTCGCCTGCACAAATTCTGCTCGCGAGCACGGATTTTCATTTGTCAGGAGCCATTCATGAACACCACATCTACGGAAGTCCCAGTCAACGGCGAGAAACCGTCCAGAAACTTGACCACAGCCGATCTCGCGAGGTCCGCAAACTCCCCCGTTGCATCCACGGACCAAGCCGACCGGCCTGTTTTGTCGGTAACCACCGATGGTGTGGTCCAGACTTCGTCGGAGAAAGCACTTGCCTCTCTCTTTACGCCAAGCGCGGCAGCGGATTTTCGATCGCGTTGGGATGATGTGCAGCGAGGCTTTGTGGACGATCCCCAACAGGCTGTGCGCGCCGGCGACGAATTGGTCGCCCAAGTCATCAAGAGCTTGGCGGAAACCTTTTCCAATCAACGCGATGCCATCGAAAGAGAAGTAAACGAAACGGATAAGTCGTCTACCGAGAATTTGCGGCTGGCATTTCGCCGCTATCGGTCCTTTTTTGAGCGCTTGCTCTCAATATAGGGACTGCCGTCGATTCCAAGCCTCGACAAAATGCTTCAGCACTCGGGAGTTTGCTTGTCGCTGCCATCCGCGAACCCCTGCTGGAGTTCCTTCCACGCCCCTGTGCGAATAAACTACAGCACCGCAATTGAGGTTCGACTGAAGGTCAGGTGCAAAGATGCGCATAGAGGCAGCCAAGACCCCGCTGAATTCTGCAGCGTCCAAATCATGAAAATATACAATCTGCTGGGGTTTGCAGCGCTTGCGCTTCAGATTCTATTATCCGCCTTGCTGGCGCCGTCTTGGCTCGGGCCGTGGTGGGGGATTGTCGTTGGATTCGCGTACTTGTTGATTTCCTGGTTCCTCGGGGGACTCTATCTTTCCGACATGATCCACTTAGGGATAGCGCACCGAGCCCTGGACTATAAGGGCTGGTTCATCAAAGCAGTGACTCTCATCAACAACACGGTGGGCGTCTATGTTGATCCGGTAAGCTGGGTCAATCGCCACCGGCTGCATCATAAATTTGCCGACCATGCCGGCGATCCCAACAAACTGGATGCTGACGGCTTTTGGAAAACGATGTATCTCTGCGGTTTTCCCTACCCATGCACGGCCGATTTGGCGACCGATCCCATCCTCAAGTCGTGGCCGTTCCGTTTGGTTTCCCATCCCTTGTTCATGCTCATCTCCCCGATTTTGAGCTGCGGCCTTCTGTGGTTGCTGGTTGGAGATTGGAAATATGCCGTTGGAGTTTGGCTCGGCGTCCGGATCTTCGCCCTCTGGGTAAACATGGTTCAGAACTACTGGACCCATGACCGTCGGTTTGGCAGTCGGCGCTACGACGATGCAGACGACAACGCGATGAACATCGGCGATTGGCTTCCGGTCATGGCGACATTCAGCGCCTGTTGGCAAAACAACCATCACCACTATCCCCATTTGCTGCGGACCACTCACGATTCCGCCGAGTTCGATTTTGGATATACCACCGTCCGAATCATGAGCGCCTTGGGTGTGGTCAAGCCCTCCAAGACGGGGACGATCAAGCCAAGCGATCTGGCTCTCGCGGAAATTACCCTCTGATTGAGGCTTATTTGCGCGCGAACGGCGCGGCGAACTGGGCGAAGAAACCGGAAGGGAGCGAACTATTGATCAAACCATAGCGCTCCGGCCAGGCGTCTTTCGGAAGATAGTAAGTGCCGAACAGGCGGTCGATGAAGGGCCAATGAATGGCGAAGTTGACGTCGGCGGCCTCCGGATGCGCCGCATGATGCCAATGGTGATAACGCACCGTCACGAAGTAGGGTTCCAGCCAGACGGGTCGAGGGCGAAAGTCGGTGTGGCAAAACGTGGCGTGAAAAGACACAAAGACCAGGTATCCGGCCATCGCGCTCTGCGAGAACCCGCAAAGGGTCATCGGGATCAGGATCAAGCCGCGCGTGAGAAGGATATCGACGAAGTGCGAGCGCGAGCCGGCGATCCAGTCCATCGTTTTGATGGAATGATGAATGGAGTGAAAGCGCCACAGGAATGGAATCTTATGGAACGCTCGGTGGGTTGCGTACTGAGCGAGATCCGCCACCACGATGGCAAGCGGAAGTTGGACAATAAAGGGCAAGCCGCCTACGGTTTTCATCAGAGACGGGATAGCCAGCCATTTGGAGGCAAAGGTGGCGGGCAGCAACATCAGGAAAGTGATCAGCTGCGCGGGCAGATGGGTGGCGACGAAATAAAAGGCGTCGTAGGTCCACTCGGGCCGGAACGTCTTCTGCCCGGGATGAAGCGGCCAAAAGCGCTCCACTGGCACAAAGACGATGGTCATCACCAGGAGGTCCAGGAGAAACCAGTCGAAGCCGAGGCCGAATTTCGAGGTGACTTCCTGCGGCAGCGGAGTGTTTGCGCCCCCTAGCAGCGCTGCACTCAGGCCGAGAGCGACTCCGGTCAGCGCCAGAACTTTGCGCTGACGCAAGATCGCAGAGGTGGCGCCGAGCACGAGAGCGGCTGCAATCATCCCCTGAACAAGTAGTCGGATGATCGTGATGGGATAGTGCGCACGCGCATCGGGGAGCGTGAGGAGTGCGGGAAAATGCAGGCACAGGACACCGCCAAGGCCGAGCATTCCGAAGAAGACGGAGGACACGCCGCTGACCCAGCCGGTGCCTAGATGGCTCGGCTCCGAGTCTCCGAAAAGTCTATCGAAGAAAGCGTCGGACATTTACATCTCTCCAGCACGATCCCACCGCCGCGTCGCCAATGGCGAGGGCTGCAACTTCCCTGTCAATCGCCTTTGCGGCCATTGCGCCGCTACTTCTTTTACGCCTGCGCGATTCAACCGTGCCTTGAGCCACTTCACGGTCTGGCGCTATATGCACACGGTGCGGCCCTCGATGGGTCGAATTTTCGCCGTTCAGACTTGGTTGGACCGGGATGGTGGCGCCGGAACGCTCACTCGCTTGGCACGAAAATCCACAGCAGCAAGTACAGTAACAAGCCGACACCCGCACAGATGAACAGCGCGGCGAAGAGCAGGCGCCAAATCCAGGATTCCACGCCGGTCGAGCGCCCGATTCCGCCGCACACACCGCCGAACCACCGGTCGGTGCGGCTGCGTCGAAAAGTATTGACGGCGGATGCGAGTGGGTCGTTGGGGTGAGGCTGTGCAGTGCTCAAAAGGCGCTCTTTCGCGCGCGCGAACTCCTCTTCCGTCAAGCCGCCTTTCGCGCGCAGTTCCGCCAGTTTGGCAAGTTCATCAGCCAGCGCCATGAGTACTCCTTGAGAAGTCTTTATCCGACTAGAACACCGCAATTGAGAAAAAGTAACACTCTAGCCGCCGTCCGAAGCAAACTTTTTTGGCACTGCAGTTCCAGCCGTCCTGGCTCGCTCGTCCTCAGAGCTTCTCGAGAATCCTCGAAGCGACCGTTTTCTCGATGGCTTGTATCTGTGCGAGTGAAGCCTTAGGGACTTTTGCGGCGACGGCAAAGTATACGGAACCCTTTTTGACGCTGAGCGACGGTGAAGTAGGAAAAGTGATTTTACCGCTGTCTGCGGCGTAGGCATCGTCGCCGATGCCGGATACCGACGTCTTGGTCCATCCCGATATGGGTGTCCGTCCCGTCTCGAAGGACTGCGGCTTCGAGAGATTGACCTGTAAGAGTGCAACATCGGCACCTGGCTTTCCCGGCTGGGTCCAACGGCAGTCCCCAGCGCCGATAATGTGTCTACCTGCGTCGACTTCGACGCCAAGCGCCATGGCAACTTGTGCCTGGGACAGAAGCATACAGGCATCGGTCGGTGCGGCCGCCGATACGACTCCCACCATACCCGGCAAAAACAGCAAACCGACCGCCGTGAGCGCCGCTCTTATGATTGTGATTGAGCACATCTCAGTTCCCCTACGTGGCAAGTTGACTGCCTATTCCAATAGCAGCCTTGACAATTGCCTAGGCTATATAATCCCTCTCAGGTCGAATCATGAGCCCGGATACAGCAATCTACGATGTAGCAACATACGAGCCTGCGGCTTGTGTGGGCCAATTGATGAATCGCGTCAAGGTAGCGCAAATGAGCGCGCTCGACGAGGCCCTGGCCCAAGACCCGGATTTGGCGGCGATGGAGATCAGCGCCGCTCAGTACGTCATTATTAGTACGTTGGCGCGGCGTGGGGTGGATTCGGCTGCGCAACTCTGCAAAGACCTCTCCTACGATGCCGGTGCGATGACTCGCATGATTGATCGGCTTGAAGCGAAGGGTCTGATCAGCCGACGACGATGTCCGGAGGACAGGCGCCTGGTCAAGTTGGAGTTGACCGAGGCAGGTCTTGCTGCGGTGCCAAAGCTTCGTGAGTGTTCGGTCCGCGTGCTCAATCACTTTCTGCGCGGCTTCAGCATCGCAGAGGCACGTCAACTTGAAGGATTCTTGGTTCGCATGCTGCAAAACAGTTGAGTTTTTTTAGCCATTTCATTGCCTAGGCATTGGCAGCTGGGGCAATTGTTAATCTACGAGGAAAACGATGGAAAGCCTTTTCATGCTCCCGGTCCGCCGTGCCCGTCTGGCGCTGCAAGAATTCGGGCCCTTCATAGGGTTGTTGATGCTGCCTGGCGGCTACCTCCTCGCCCTTACCGCGTGGTTTCGCAGCTACTGGCGCGGCAACACGGTGCGCACATGAATTCGATGACGCGGATTGAACTTGCGGGGCGCGTCGTGATTTGGTCGATCGCGCTGCTCGCCGCCGGTTGCGCGAGCACGCACGGCCTCAAGCCTGCTGCAACACTGCACAGCGCAGACAGCTTGGCCACCGAACAGACATTCGCCGGCGCCGCCTTGCGCATCGACGCGTGGCCAGGCCGCGAGTGGTGGACGGATTTTGCCGACCCGCAGCTCGATCAATTGATTCGTGAGGGGCTAGCGGACAGCCCAAGCCTCAAGGTCGCTGCTGCCCGAACGCGTGCGGCGATCGCCGAGGCCGGTGTCAGTTCGGCTGCCCGCGCGCCGCAGGCAACGCTGTCCGCAGACGCCACGCGCGAGCGATTTTCTGACGAGGGCGTCTTTCCACCGCCATTTGCCGGCACCGCCGCCACGTTGAGCAATCTTCAGGCATCCTTGAGCTGGGAAGTGGATTTCTGGGGCAAGCAGCGAGCCGCCTATCAGAGTGCGCTCGGACTCGCACGGGCAAGTGAGGTCGAAAGCCAAGCCGCACGCCTCGCGCTCTCAACCAGCATCGCGCACGCCTACATCGAGCTGCAGCACGACTATCTGCTGCTCGACGTCGCAGACTCCACTTTGAAACAGCGCGAGCAGATCATCGCGCTCACGCGCGATCGAAACGCGGCAGGATTGGATTCGCGCCTCGAGGTCGAACAAACCGAAGAAGCACTGCCGGCGGCGCGCGAACAGATCATTCAGTTGCAGGAGAGCGTTGAGCACTCGCGCCATCAGCTCGCAGCACTCGTGGGCGCCGGTCCAGACCGCGGCGCCACGATCAGCCGCCCTGTTGCGACTGTGATGAAGGATCCGGGTCTGCCGAGCCAGCTTCCCTCCGAGCTGCTCGGTCGTCGACCCGATTTGATCGCACAGCGGCTGCGCGTTGCCGCCGCCGCCGAAACGATCAAAATGCGACAAGCAGATTTTTACCCCAACGTCGATCTCATCGCCTTCGCGGGTTTCCAACGTTTAGGACCCGGCGCGCTAATCAGCGCCGGTGAGCGGCAAATGGGTGCCGGTCCCGCCCTGGACCTACCCTTGTTCGACGCCGGCCGCCGCCGTGCGCAACTGTCCGGTGCCGATGCGGCCTACGATGCAGCGGTCGAGCAATACAATCAAACATTGGCCGATGCTCTGCGCGATGTCGCGGACAGCTTAAGTTCATTGCGCAGCGTCGCGGCGCAGGGCGTCGAGCAAAGCCAAGCGCTCGATGCGGCCAGCAAAGCGTACGAACTCGCCGTGCTCCGCTACCGTGAAGGCGTTGGCAATTACTTGCAGGTCCTATCTACGGAGGATCTGCTGCTGGCGCAGCAGCGTCTCGAGGCAGATTTGCGCGCGCGGCGCCTGGACAGCTCGGTTGCTCTCGTCAGCGCGCTAGGTGGCGGCTTTCAGGCTCCGGCCGGCACGCTGGCCTCTACGCCCTGACGCGGGCCATTGATTTTATTTGCGGAGAATTTCCCATGGACACACAAGCGACACCCGTCACAGCCGACAACAAGAAGCTGCGTCGTCGCTGGCTCACGCTCGGACTTTGCAGTTTCGCGCTGATTGGCCTTGGCTATGGCGCCTACTGGGCGCATACCTTGCGTTACCGGCAGTCCACGGATGACGCCTACGTAAGCGGCAACATCGTGCAAATCACGCCGCAGATCTCAGGCATTGTCGTTGGCATCGGCGTGGATGACACACAGTTCGTCGAGCAGGGAACGCCGCTGGTGCGGCTCGATCAGGCTGATGCCAAAGTCGCTCTGGATCAGGCCGAGGCTGAACTTGCGAGGACGGTGCGCGAGGTACGTACGTTGTATGCGGCCTCCTCTCAGCTGCAGGCGATGCTGGATTTGCGTCAGACAGATCTGGCGATGGCCCGGGAGGACTTGGTGCGCCGCGAGCGGCTCGGCAGTTCAGGCGCCATTTCCGGCGAAGAATTGCAGCACGCCCGCGATGCAGCGCGCGGCGCCGCGTCCGCGTTGCTGTCCGCCGAGCAGCAGCTGCGCGCCGGCCGCGCACGCACCGACGGCACGGATATCGAGGATCATCCCGACGTACGCAACGCCGCCGCCCAGGTACGCAGTGCATTTCTTTCCTACTCGCGCACGACACTGCCGGCGCCGGTCGCGGGCTTCATCGCCAAGCGCAACGTCCAGCTCGGTCAGCGCGTCAGTCCGGGATCGTCGCTGATGAATATTGTGCCGCTCGATCAGGTGTGGATCGACGCGAACTTCAAAGAGCCGCAGTTGGCCGCGATGCGCGAGGGCCAGCCGGTGACGTTGACGGCGGATCTGTATGGCCACAGCGTGATCTATCACGGCAAGGTCGCAGGCTTTGGCGCCGGCACGGGTTCGGTGTTTTCGCTTCTGCCGGCGCAGAACGCTACAGGCAATTGGATCAAGATCATTCAACGCGTGCCCGTGCGCATTGCGCTCGACGCCCGCGAGCTCGCCGCCAACCCGTTGCAGATCGGCCTGTCGATGCGTGCTGAAGTCGATACGCACGATCGCAATGGCCCTCGCCTACCGCAGCTCGCGCGCAAGGATGCCGGCTACGCGACGGACGTGTTCGAGGCCCATGATGCGAGCGCCGATGAGCTCGTGCACTCGATCATTCTTGCCAATGAAGCGGCTCGCACCGGCGAGCCATCCTCGGCGCCGAGTCGCGTGGCGCGTACGGCAGGTTCCTCGGGACACGGTGCTCTGATCGGCAAGCGGATGTCCGCGTCGAAGTAGCGACTATGCCTGCTGAAACCGCAATCTCCAGCGTTCCCACTGGGCCCGCGCCACTGCGTGGCGCCGCGCTTGCCGTCGGCGCGATTGCGCTCTCGCTCGCGACGTTCATGAACGTCCTCGACACCTCGATAGCTAATGTCTCAATTCCTGCCATTGCAGGCGATCTTGGGGTGTCGCCGGACCAGGGCACCTGGGTAATCACCTCCTTCGGCGTAGCCAACGCCATCTCTTTGCCGCTCACGGGCTGGCTGACGCGCCGCTTCGGGCAAGTGCGGCTCTTTACCTGGTCGATCGGACTATTCGTCGCCGCCTCATTTCTGTGTGCGCTCGCGCCGACCATTGGCCTGCTGATCTGCTTTCGTGTGCTTCAAGGCGCGGTAGCCGGACCGATGATCCCGCTGTCGCAGTCTCTCTTGATCTCAAGCTTCCCGAAGGCCAAATCGGGCACCGCGCTGTCGGTCTGGGCAATCACCACCATGGTGGCTCCGGTCGTGGGACCCTTGCTCGGCGGCTGGATTACCGACAACATTTCCTGGCCGTGGATTTTCTATATCAACATTCCCGTAGGTCTCGCCGCGGGAATCGCGACTTGGCTCATCTTCAAGAAGCGCGAGACAGCGACGGTGAAGGTGCCGATCGATGGAGTGGGCTTAGGGCTACTCGTGATTTGGGTCGGGGCACTGCAGGTGATGCTCGATCAAGGCAAGGATCTCGACTGGTTCAACTCACCGCAAATCGTGGCGCTTGCCATTACCGCGGCAGTCGGATTGTTCGTCTTCTTGGTCTGGGAACTCACCGAACAGCACCCCATCGTCGACCTGAGTCTGTTTCGGGGCCGCAATTTCTGGACCGCGACTCTCGCCATGGCGCTTGCCTATGGCGCATTCTTCGGCAATACCGTGCTGCTGCCATTATGGCTTCAGCAGAACATGGGTTACACCGCGACGCTGGCTGGCATCGTGCTGGCACCCGTGGGTGTGTTCGCCATCGTGCTCACGCCCGTGGTCGGGCGGGCCATGCGCCGTATCGACCCGCGCATCATATCGACAGTCGCGTTCCTCGTTTTTGCGCTCGTCCTGTGGATGCGCTCACGGTTTAGTACCGATTCCACGTTTGGGACGCTGCTGATACCGACGGTTATCCAGGGCGTCGCCATGGCTTGCTTCTTCGTGCCCCTGATCACCCTGTCGCTGTCCGGACTGTCGCCCGAACGAATTCCTGCAGCTTCCGGACTCTTCAACTTTGCGCGCATCACGGCGGGCTCATTTGGCACCTCCATTGTGACGACGCTGTGGGACCGGCGCGCAACCTTGCATCACGCTCGGCTGATCGAACATCTGACAGCCACGGATCCGGTCACCGCGCGGAGCCTTGCCAATCTTCACGCCGGAGGCCTCGGCTCCGATCAGGGGGTGCCGCTGCTCAGTCAGCTCGTGGACACCCAAGCGTTCATGCTCTCGGCCAACGATATCTTCTTCGCCTCAGCGGTTTTGTTCCTGCTGCTGGTAGGCTTGATCTGGCTGGCGCGGCCGGCATCGCGTACTAGCGTCGCCGCCGAAACGGCCAGCGCGGCGCACTAAGTCGGCAGGAGTCCTGCGCGGGCACAGCCGGCGAATGCGCCACGGCTGGCTCACATCTCGAGAAATACCTTGTGAAGGCGCTGCGATTCGTCATGGGCAAGGCTCTCCAGCACCTCGGCGAGAGGCTCCGGTCTGCCGTACGCATACCCTTGAGCGTAGTCGACTCCAAGGCGACGTACTTCTCGAGCGATCGCCTCATTCTCGACGTACTCGGCTACGGTCTCGATTCCCAATCCTCTTGCCAGTTCGACAGTTGCCTTTACCGTAGCTTTGGAGTTTCGATCCGTGAGGATATCGCGCACAAAACTGCCGTCAATCTTCACCCGATTGACGCGCAATGCCTTCAAATACGTCAAGGAATTCGCGCCGGTGCCAAAGTCGTCCAAGGCAAATTGGCATCCCAGCGCGCCGAGATGTATGACCATTTGCTGCGCGTTGGCGAGATTCGAGATCGCGGCCTGCTCGGTGAGCTCCACGCTGATACAGTTGCGAGGCAGGTTGGCATCCTTGAGAAGCTGCGTGAATTGCTGGATGAAGGTTTCATCGCCGATGGATTGCCCCGATATATTGACGGACATGCTTAACCCGCGGGTGGTGAACATCATGCGGTAAGGAGCTAACATCTGCAGCGCACGCTGGATTACCCACCGGTCAATCGACGGCAGGAGTTGATAGCGCTGCGCAGCCTCGACCAGCGGCCCCGGCGAGACCAGTGTCCCGTCCACTTCCTGTAAACGCAGAAGCAGCTCGTAGCTGCCGGGTAGACTTGAATCTTGCAGCGGAACGATTCGCTGGGCGTATAAGAGCAGGCGATCGGCTTTCAAAGCGGAGCGCAACTGGCCCACGGCCAGCGTGTCTGCGTGACGACGCATCATGCTCCTGTCCTCGAATGCATACAGTTCGACTCGACTGCGGCCGTGATTCTTGGCGGTTTTACAGGCAAGTTCGGCCGCCGCAATGGCTCGCGCCAACCCCTCCGGCATCGGCAACAATGCCGCGACTCCGCCGCTGATGGATACGTCAAACTCGTCCTTGGAGGGCCCAATCGCAAGGCGCGACGCCGCTGACTGAAGCGTCTCCGCGATCTTCATCGCGTCCGCAGTACTCGATTGCGGCAAGACGATAACGAATCGATCTCCGGAAATACGCGAAGCTAGAGCGTCCGGCGGCAACGGCGGCGTCGATAAGAGATCGGCTACGCGTACAATGAGTTCATTGCCCAGTTCAAATCCATGCAGTTCGTTCGCAACGTGCATATGATCGATGTCAAGATAGATGACGCTGCTCTCGATGATGTCGGTGGTGTCGGTGGTGTCGGAGAGCCCGGAATACATTTGATCGAGCCCGGCGCGCGTGTACAGCCCTGTCATTAGATCAAACTGCGCCTCCACGAGGCTCGCCGCCTGACGCCCGATGTGGCGCGCTAGAAATACCTGCCGATTCGAATAGTTCTCCGCCAGCGGTACATTATAAAATGCCATATAGCCGATGACTCGTCCGGTCTCGCGTACCACCGGCACGCACAAGACCTTGCAGCGCGTGAGACCTTTACCTCGGCGCCCCACATGGTTGACGACCGCAGGCCGCTTTTGCCTCTGCACCCAGGTGAAAAGATGCTCTCGCGTCTCGGACCAAGCCTGGAGCAGAGATATAGACGCCGCTTTGTCATTCTCGCACTTGACCGTCAGGCGCTTGTCGGGCACATGCAACACGCCAAGCGCACTATCCAAACGTGCCGTTGCCTGCCCGAGCAACTCCTGGAGAACTTGCTTATCATCCACGGCGCCTTTCAGGTTGCTGGTTACCTCGAAAAGCCATTCCAATTCCGCCGAGCGTTCCGTCAGCGTTTGTACCCGCGCGCGTGCCGGCATCCCCGCCAATAAGTCCCGATAAATGCAATCCGTCAACGGTTTGAGCCGAAACGCAAGTTCCGCGGCGTAACGCGCCGGCTGTGCCGGCGGCTTGTCGATCCGCTGGCTGACGCAAAACGCCCCCAACAGAGACCCGTTGGAGTGCGTTAGCGGAATGGCGGTGCACCATTGACGTGTCCCATGGGCGCTCGCCATCGGAGCCGCCGCAAGAGATTCCCGCCATCCAAGCGTGCGGACCCACTCCTCGGTCAACTCACCCGTCAGGTCCCCCTGTTCGCCTCGCGGCTTGAGCAGAGCGTCGAACAGGCCAATTCCTGTCAGGTCTCCTACCAATCCGTTTGCCAATGCAACATACGAAGCAAACAATGGATCAGTGCGCTTTGCGGCCTGTGACGCGTTGCTCATAAAGAATGCTCGTTTACGGACCCCAACTCATCGACCACTGGGTCGATCCAGCGTCGGCGCCTGAATGAGACGCTGCATAACGTTATCGGCGGCAAGGTACCGAACTGGACCGACAACGCAGACTACTGCAGGGTATCTACGGGTTTACCTCATGGTCGAGCTGCTTGCTCTAGCGTACAAAGCTCATCTACGCGGGCATTGCGCCGCGACAGCGAGAAACAATGCAAAACGAACATGTTCGCCACATTATGACCGCCGCCGTGCTTTCGATCGATGTTGGTGAATCGATCATTGAAGCGATGCGCCTTTTCGCCGGCTATCCCGTGCATCATCTTCCGGTGGTCGAGGGAGCGGTTCTCAGGGGCATACTCAGTACCGCGGACATGCTCAAGCTTGAGTACTTCCTCCCCATGTCTGGCGCGCAAGCATCCGCAGCACTGTTGAACGAGCGGTTCAAGATCGACAAGCTGATGCGCTCGCCGGTCTTTACTGCGGCACTAGACGATACCATTGCCGATGCGGCATCGCGCATGGTGGCACACGCCGTTCATGCGTTGCCCGTTGTCGACGAAAGCAATCGTCTTCTGGGGATCGTAACGACTACCGACATCATGCAAGCGCTGCTGCATGGCATCGGCCTTAAGAGGGCGAGTGAACAACACGACGGCAACCCCAAGCCTACTGAACTTGTGATGCGCCGAGCAATCGAAGCGGCAAATTCCGCGACGATTCACGGAACCGATTCGGAGGGCATTGGCGCATCAATGCTATATCTGAACGAGCGAAACGTGTTGTTGGAGGCATTGCGGGTGGATGTGGCGCGCTATGTGCACGGTGGGCAGGATGAGCGGTTGCATTCGCACCTCGTCAAAGACCTGGAAAAGCTGGATCAGCGGACTCATGAGGCCGAACTTTCAATTCCGCTGTGAGGTCAAGCCGACGTAGCCAGACTTCAGTCGCGCTCGCCGATCTCATACCACATGGCATTCAAAACACCGAATGACAGCGCGAAGGAAAGTCCTAAAATCCAACTGAAGTACCACATCCTGCAAGTCCTTTGAGCTTAGTAAGGTCCCACGTGCCGGCGGATCGCTTCGAGAGAAATCCGCCCCCGCAACACTCGGTACACCCACGCCGTGTAAGCCAGGACGATGGGAAGAAAAATAATGACGGCGATGAGCATAATGGCCAATGTTTTGGCGCTGCTCGAGGCGTCCCAGACGGTTAGGCTTTCGTCCGGGTTGGTCGAAGAAGGCATGATAAACGGGAACAGTCCGACACCGGCAGTCAGTATGGTCGCAGCCTGAGCAAGACCGCTGGTGAATAGAGCCATGCCGCTGAGCCTCAAGCTAAGCATTTGAATCGTCAGCGATGCCGATATCAGTGCGCCGAGCGGCAGCGCCCACAGCCACTTATGCCTGGAGAAATTGTCGAGCCATGCACCCGGCGACAAGGCGACGGTCTTCATAAGCGGGTCCGATGCCGCACCGCCCAGCACGATCGATGTGATCCTGCGTCCGTCTTCCAGGCAAATCCAAACTCCGGCATTGATAAAGGCGATGATAAAAAGCAGCGCGGCGAGCTTGCCAACCGTGGCAGCGCGCGCGCTCAAGGGTTCCTCCAGCTTGAAGGAGGCCCAAGTCGCGCCGTGCGTGATGATCATCGACAGGCTGATAATGCCGCACAGCAACGCATAAGGATTCAACAGATTAAAGAATCCTCCCGTGTAGATGGGGCGCATCATGGAATCGAAATGAAAGGGGATGCCGACGAAGAGATTGCCGAAGGCAACGCCGAACAGCAGCGCCGGAACAGCCCCGCCCACCAATAACGCCCAGTCGCACCCGCTACGCCATCGCGGATCAGCGATTTTGCCCCGAAACGCGAATCCCACGGGCCTTAAGATGAATCCGACGAGCACCAATAACATTGCCAAATACAGCGACGAGAATGATGCTGCATACAGAAGCGGCCACGCCGCAAACACCGCGCCGCCCCCCAAAATAAACCACACTTGGTTGCCTTCCCAGACCGGCTCTACCGTCTCGAGTAGCGCACGCCGCTCATCGTCATCGCGACCGACGAATTTGAATATTGCGCACACCCCCATATCGAAGCCGTCGGTTATCGCGAAACCGATCAGCAGCACGCCGAGAATGAGCCACCAAATGAACCGAAGCGTTTCATAGGTAAGCATGGCGGCCTCCCATTCAATGAGCCGCCGCGGAAGACGCTGCGATAGGATCGGTCGGCGGCCAATAACCTAAACCGTCCGGACCCTGGCGGATCATGCGCAGCATGAGATAGACGTCAATGGCGGCTAGCGAGGTATAAAAGACGACGAAACCAACCAGAGACATCCAGACATTCGCCGCCGATGTCGTGGAAACGCCTAAGAAAGTTGGCAGCAATCCATCGATCGCCCAGGGCTGGCGGCCGTACTCCGCGACGATCCAACCGAGTTCCGCGGCAATCCAAGGCAGCGGCAGGCTGTAGAGCGCCACATGAAGGAACCACCGATTACGTTCGAAGCGATGGCGGGACGCCAAGTAGAATGCCGTCGCAAAGAGCGCGATAAAGAACAAGCCAATCGCGACCATGAACCGGAAACTCCAGAACAGCACGGTCACGTTGGGAACGGTCGACCACGCGGCGCGATCAATTTCATCCGCAGTCGCGGTAGCCGGATTGCGGGTGTAGCGCAACAGCAGCAATCCATAACCCAGGTCAGCCCGATGCGCGTCGAACGTTGCCCTGGCCGTTTGATTGCTATGATCGGCGCGCAGCGCTTGAAGCGCGGCATGCGCCTGCATTCCGCTCGCAACGCGCACTTTGGCACGCTCCACCAGATCAAAGATTCCCGGCACTTCGCCATCGAGCGATCGAGTCGCGATGAGGCCTAGCACCCAGGGCACCTTTACTTCGGCGCGGGTCCTGCGGCCTTGCACGTCCGGCAGCCCGAATACGGTGAATGCGGCTGGCGCCGGCGCCGTCTGCCACTCCGCTTCGATTGCCGCGATTTTCATCTTCTGATTTTCGCTGGCTTCGTATCCTGACTGATCACCGAGCACTACGACTGACAAAGCGCACGCGAGTCCGAAAGCCGCCGCCACCGCCATGGATCGCCGCGCGATCGCCCTATTGCGTCCTCGCAACAAATACCATGCACTGACTGCCAGCACGAACACGGAGCCCACCACATAGCCCGCGGCCACGGTGTGCACGAACTTGGCCTGCGCGACGGGATTGAACAGCACTGCGCCAAAGGAAACCAATTCCATGCGCATCGTCTCGTAGTTGAACTCCGCTCCGGTGGGATTTTGCATCCAGGCGTTGGCAATGAGGATCCAAAGCGCGGATAAACTGGATCCAAGGGCCACCAGGCCCGTGACAATCAAGTGGCCTAGCTTGGACAATCGGTCCCAGCCGAAAAAGAACAGACCCACGAAGGTGGATTCCAGGAAGAAGGCCATGAGTCCTTCGATCGCCAGGGGTGCGCCGAAGATGTCGCCGACGTAGTGCGAGTAATAAGCCCAGTTCGTGCCGAACTGAAATTCCATCGTAATGCCCGTGGCAACGCCCATGGCAAAATTGATGCCGAACAGCACTCCCCAGAAGCGCGTCATGCGCTTCCAAATCTCTCTGCCGGTCATCACGTATACCGACTCCATGATCACCAAGATCATCGACAAGCCCAGCGTCAGCGGCACGAACAGAAAGTGAAAAAGCGCCGTCAAGGCAAACTGCAGGCGCGAAATCGCTACTACATCAAAATCGATCACACAGATCTACTTTTGATTTTAGGCTGCGCGTATGGAATTCGGCGCCCGTCGCCACCACAGCGAGACGATTTGCCGTAGCCGACCCGTCCACGCGACAGCGATGCGCGCTTGAGAAAAAGAGTGCCCACAAGAGTGTCAGCACGCCGAGCTTGACGATAAACGAGAAGCCGACGTCACGCGCAAGACGCCAGCGCCAGGAAAGTGATCGTATGGTAGCTCTCATCGCATGGTGCTTGAATTGAGTAATGAGGCCACTCTATGTGATCCGCGTCTGTGCGTAACCGCACGGAGCGGGCTCGTGGACACGAGAGGCGGCGCAAGAGCTCGATGACATGAGAATCCCAGATGCAGGCGGCCGTTTTTTTGCGCAGGCAGCCGATTATGAGTAGGCTAGGATTATCAGTTCGCTTTCCGGACGGAATTCGCATGCCTCGTCGGCTCATTGATCTCGTCCGAAAATGCTCGGCCATCGGCACGATCAGCTGGCTGCTCTGCGCCTGTGGATCGCATAGTCCTTCCACCGCCGCTCCGCCAAGCCCCCTTAGCCCTGTCGCCTCGATCCAGGAGCTGATGCAGGCGGAAGTCGATAGGTCGGCGGACGGCGTCTGGAATCCGGTCGCCGCAATCAGCAGCGAAAAAGCCACGGAGGAGCGTCGCCCGCAGACGCCCGAGGAGTGGGCCGAAGTCAGGCTGTCAGCAATTGCTCTGATAGAAGCAAGCAACCTGCTGGTCATGGATGGCCGGCGAGTCGGCGCCAAGGAGTTTCCCGCGGAGGCCGATGGCGCTCTCGACTCGAGACAGATTCAAGCGCTCATTGACGCGAAGCGACCGCAGTTCAACGCCTTCGCGGCTGCATTGCGGGAGACCGGACTGACTGCGCTGGCTGCCATCGACGCAATGGATCCGGCCGGCCTGGTCAAAGCAGGGGGCGCCATCGAAGCCGTGTGCGAAGCCTGCCACCTCACCTTCTGGTATCCCAATCAAGTCATTCCACCCTTTCCAAAGGACGACGATCCGAGCCGGCCGATAATCCGATTGGGAATCCCATCGACAAAGCCTGCGAGCGGTGCGCGGCACATCGACAAGCCATAACGTCGTCTTCATGAAGGATCTTCCGACGACAGCGCCACCGCTCGCCACCGCCCCGCCCGGCAGTCCGTTCCGACATCGGGCGTTTACGGTGATCTGGATCGCGACGGTCGTGTCGAACATCGGCGGCTGGATGTACAACGTCGCTTCAGGCTGGCTGATGACGAGTCTCGATCCTAATGCGCTCATCGTTTCGCTTGTCCAGGTTGCAAACAGCCTGCCAATGTTCCTGTTCGCGATTCCGGCAGGGGCGCTCGCGGACATTGTGAATCAGCGGCGCTTCTTGATCTTGGGTGAGTCCGTTATCACGATCGTCTCAACTGCGTTCGCTGCGCTGGTATGGCTTCGTCTCATCACACCGGGCAGTCTATTGGTGTTCAGTTTCATTGTGACCGTGGGCTCGGCCATGACTGCCCCCGCCTGGCAATCGGTGGTAGCTAAACTGGTACCAAAACCAGACCTGCCATCAGCCGTTGCCGCCAACAGTGTGGGCATCAATGTCAGCCGCGCGATCGGCCCCGCACTCGGCGGCGTGCTCGTCGGGGCGCTGGGAATTGCGGCCCCCTTCTGGCTTGATGCCTTTAGCAACATTGGGGTCATCGCGGCCCTCATCTGGTGGCGCGCACCGAAGAAGAGCAGCTCAGCCCTGCCGCCCGAATCATTCGGCAGTGCCATACGCGCCGGGCTTCGCTACGCGCGATACAACTCATATCTCAGGGCGACTCTGATTCGCACCATCGCATTTTTCGTCTTTGGCAGCGCTTACTGGGCACTCCTGCCGTTGGTCGCACGCACTCAAATAGCCGGCGGCCCCGCCCTGTATGGGGCGTTGCTGGGAGCCATTGGCGCCTCGGCCGTTGGTGGTGCGTTCTTGTTGCGATGGCTGAGGGCGAAATTAGGTGCCGATTCCATGGTTGCGGCCGCAACTGTTGGCACGGCGGTCGCCACGGGGTTGTTTGCTTTCTCTCATCACCCTGCGACTGCCGTGCTGGCAAGCTTAATCGCGGGCACGTCCTGGATCGTGGCCGTGTCCAGCCTGAATGTCTCGGCGCAGGTTGCGTTGCCCGAGTGGGTGCGCGGCCGCGGTCTAGCGATGTATGTGACAGTCATGTTCGGTGCGCTGACGATTGGGAGTGCGGTTTGGGGCCAACTTGCGGTCGTTGCCGGATTACCGGCCGCTCTCCTGGTCGCCGCAGCGGGCGCGATCCTCGGTATTGCCGTCACGCGGCGGTGGAAGCTACAGACGGGCGCGGATGTCGATTTTTCGCCGTCCATGCAGTGGCCGGATCCAGTCGCCAACCGCGTGATAGAACCGGACCGAGGCCCGGTTCTGGCAACTGTGGAATATCGCATCGATCCGAAGAACCGCAAGGCGTTTCTCCGTGCGCTCGGTCAGCTTTCGCGCGAGCGCCGACGGGATGGCGCTTACGACTGGGGCATATTCGAGGATCCTGCCGACGATGCTCGTTTCATCGAAATATTTCTGACCGACTCCTGGTTGGAACACATGCGACTGCACAGGCGCGTGACCAAGGCGGATCGGATTTCTGAACAAGCTGTGCGTCGGTTTCAAATCGGCGAAGGACCAAAGACAGCTCACCTGGTCAGCGCGCAGAGAGAATGATCCATGTTCTGCGCACGGATTAGACGCGGCGCACGGATTAGACGCGGCGCACGGTCTAAATGCCGCGCGAGGCCGCCTGCCGGGCATGCATTGCCATCGCGATGAGCGCCAAACCGCCAAACACCATATTGATCCCCACCAGAAGACCAATGGCCCACGCGGCCGTGCCGGGAAGTCCCGCCAATATCAATCCCGCCAGGACAAGATCCACCAAGCCGCTGACCAGCATGATCGCCCAGCGCCCGGACAGCTCGCGCTTGTGATCGAGCGCAAACAGGATCGATACGATGCCTTCGAGCACGAGAAATATAGTCAAGATCAAAGTCAGTGAAAACGCGCCGCTGAGCGGCCATCGCAGCAGCACAATTCCAGCGGCTATCCCAAGAAAGCCGGAAACCAACGACCACCAGAAACCCGGAGCACTGCGCATTCTGAAGGTGGCTGCCAGCCCGACGACACCGCTCACCAGGAAAGCCCATCCGAGCACAATCGCAATTGCGATTGTGGCAATCAAAGGAAGCGTGACGGCCGACAAACCCAACACCAGCAGTACGACGCCTTCGATCAAAAAAAGCTTCCAATGTACCGACAACGAGGTTGTCAGTGTCGTCCGCATTATTTCCAATTCCGGTTTGACGCTAGCCACGATCTCTCCTCCATTTTTTTGTGTCGTTGATCATAACCGATTCAAGACGACAGCCGCGAGGCAAAAGGATATGGGAGGCCGACCTTAATCCAATCGCGATGAGCCGCCCAGCAGGCGGCTCATCCGGTGATGGTCCGCGACCCAGCCACGACGGTTGTGCAGTTGAGAGGCGCGCAACGCCTCCACCACGAAACCGAGCCGTTCGTAGAGCAACTGGGCGCGTGGATTTGTCACCGCGACATCGAGCGCCGCGCAGCGATGTCGGGCGGCATCCAGACCCTCGAGCAGGTAGCGCATGAAACGCGTGCCTACGCCCTGCCCGCGCAACGCCTGTCGGACGCCGATGTGCCCCAGATAGTATTCCTCCGCTCGCGGCGGGCGGATCACCGATTCGGTGCGCAGACCGCGAACCATGACGCCCCACGCGTGGATAGGACCATAGAATTTCATTATTTGAAGCGCGCTTTGAACCGCGAAGCGCAGCACCGCGCGGCCGTCGAACGCGGCGCCAGCCGCGGCAACCCGGCCGCCCATTTCGGCGACGCGATGATTCCGCCAGCCGAATTCCCCTCCACCATGCAGGTAAGCAAAGCGGAGGAATCCCTGCGCATCCCGCGGCCCGCCGATATCGAAGACGTAGTCGAAAGCAGCCGGCCCCGAACTGTAGATGAGCGGCACCGCATCGGCGACATCCGCGGGCGCCGCGGCACGGAAGGTCAATGCCGCCGCATCTCCGCCGGTCATATCCGTGACCAGACCGGCGGGTCGTTAATCGCCTGGACCGGCGACGGCACAGGATGAATCCAGCAATATCTCCCCGCTGGGTCCCGTGCCGGTCAGCATCACGAATCCAGGCCCGCTCTTGAATTGCATGCCGGCGACGACCAGGGTGTAGTTGCCGATGTGATGGCGCGCGTCGGGATTGAGAGTCGCGAGCAGCTCGAACACATTTGTGGCATCGAGGTTGTCTGACGTGATTCGCCGGGCCTGAAATGTCGATCCGGAAACGGTGATGGGCGACCATACATCGGCGAAGCTGTCCGCTGATGTGTGCAACACCTTCAAGACATCTTGCTGCAAGCATTCGATGTGAACATGAAATTGATCTTGAACACGAGTTTGAGCAATGCCCACCGCCAGGCCCACCGCAGTTCTCGGCACTTTGTGGCCGACGAACCCAGTGAGTATGTCGCGCGCGTGCCACGCCTCCGCGAAATAGTTGGGTGCGTCGGGATCGAGCATTTCGCTGCTTTCAATACCCGTTAGCGTCTGAGTAGGAACCAGCAGATAGTGTGCTCCGCCGCCAGGAGCAGCGAGTACGGCGTATCCGGAGCCGCCATTCTTGAGGTCTGCAAGATAAACGCGCTCGCAGGGGGCCGGATTTTGGTGCTGCTGCCAGTTGATGACGCACTGAGTCTGCACTATTTGCCGAAGCGCGCTGCGGCCTGATGGCTGCTGCGGATCGATCGGCGAGTCGGTAGAGGATTTGTTGCCGCGCGACCTTCCACCCATCGCCGTCGATGCAAAAGCCATCGAAGCAGCAATGACGATCCCCAGACATGCAAGTAATTTAGAATTCACGTGTTTCCAGGTGGGACTTCAATCCTCTTATCATCGCAAATCGCATCGATCTTCGCATCACTCCTGCACGGGTTCCCATGGTGAGGCCTGCCGCGCTTGGCGGCAACTTGCCGTGTCAACCATCGCCGACCGCGGATGACATCACGAAGCGGCGCAGTTCGACTCAGTTGACGGCTCGACCGGCACCGCCCCAAAAGGCTTTACGCAATTCGGACTTGAGAATTTTCCCGGCGCCGGACAGGGGCAGCGGTTCTGTGCGAAAATCGAACGATCTTGGCCGCTTATAGCCGGCGATCAGCTTGGTGCAATGTGCGGTAAGTTCCTCTTGCGTTGCGGAAAGGCCAGGGCGAAAGCACAGCACGGCATGGACACGTTCTCCCCATCGGGCATCGGGCACGCCGATGACGGCACACTCCAACACGGATGGGTGCTGAGCAAGCGCGTTCTCAACTTCGGCGGAATAGACATTCTCGCCGCCCGAGACGATCATGTCTTTGACGCGATCGACGAGAAATAGAAAGCCCTCGGTATCGATATAGCCGGCATCTCCGGTCCTTACCCAGCCATCGACGATCGTCGCGGCTGTCAGCTCCGGCTTTCTCCAATAGCTTTGCATGACGTTTGGGCCGCGGACCAGAATCTCGCCGACCTCGCCCGCGGCGAGGGTCCGCAGCTCCGGATCGGCAATTCGAAGTTCCACACCCGGGATAGCCCTGCCCGCAGAGCGCAATTTGCTTATAGGGCCGGAAGCGACATGATATTCATGCGTCAATAGCGTCGCGACGGGAGACAACTCCGTTTGTCCATAAGCCTGGGAAATTCTCGCGTTCGGAAACATCTCCAGGGTGCGCAGCATCAGCGTTTCGGAAATGGGAGACGCCCCGTAGGTAAGACGGCGCACCTGGTCCAGCGGTTCGGGGTGTTCGCGCAGGTACTGGTCCAACATGCCTATCATCGTCGGCACGAGTATCAGCGTATTCACACGGCACTTTTTGATTGTTTCAATCACTGCAGCCGGATCGAAACGCGAGAGAATGACGTGGGTGCCGCCAAGCAGCGTAAGCCCAAAAACCATTGTGGCATCCGCGAGATGAAACATCGGCGCGACGTGCAGATAAACGCAGTCCCGTTCATAAGGCTCGCGGGCGCAGCTCGCCAGGAAGTTGACGATAAGATTGTCGTTCGACAGGACCACACCCTTCGACGCTCCGGTTGTTCCGCCGGTGTAGAAAATAGCGGCTGGCGCATCGTCAGCGCCGCTGTTATCCGCCATTGGATTGGAGTTCGCGATGAGTTCTTCGGCATTGCGCGCGCCGCCGGCACCGCCTATGAGAATGGCGCGCTCGCGCATATCGGGCGTCAGCTCGTTGATCATCGGGGCAAAGTGTTGATCGATGAGCAGCAACCGTGGTTCGCAGTCTGCAAGCGCAGCCGAATGTTCAGCAGCGGTCCAGCGCGTGTTGCAGGGTACCGCGAGGCACCCGGCCCATAGAATCGCGTAGTATGCTTCGTAGTAGGCATCGGAATTGAGAGCAAGGATGGCGATTCGGTCGCCCGTGTTCGCGCCCGTCGCCACCAAACCGGAAGCGAGCCTGGCAACGCGATCGATGACCTCGGCGTAGGTTCGGCGCCGGTTTTCGAAAACTGTCGCGAACCTGGTTGGCTTGTGATCAGCCGATTGCTGAAAACCCTGTGTCAGTCGCATTTTACCCCCCGGCGGCGAGCCGGATATTCAAGCGCCACGATGACATCGCCGCGTGCCGCTAGTTTGGAGGCGGAACGCAGGTGAAGTTCTTCGCCTCATCGACGCTGCCTTTTCCGTTCCATCGCGCCACCTGCGGATAGAGACAAATGGGACGCGTGCGCGAGGCGGTCAGTTCCAGAGGCACGATGAGCGCTTTTATGTCGTTGTCGTACTTTGCCGCGATCACAGGTCCAGGGCGTTCGCCTTTTTCAACCCATGCGATCAAGGCGCTGCCAACGTTGGTTGAAGCAGACGCGTTCGCAGGCGGTGCCATGACCTGACCGAAGGCATTGGGTCCTGGTCCTCCGAATCCGTGTGCCATGCCGGGCACCATGTACAGGACAATGACATTGGCCGCCGCCTCCGCACCCATGCGGGTCCGCACACGTTCGTAATAATCGATTGTCAATCGCGGCTGCAAAGCCATGTCGCTCCAACCGTGAAACAGCATCAGCTTTCCGCCGCGCGCGGCGAAGCGGCTGAGATCTGGGTCGCGCGCATCGTAAAACGCGCCCATCTTGCGGTCAGTTTCTATTGCATCCTTGGCTATATCGAATCGATCAAGAGTCCAAGTTGCATCGTCATAAACAAGGTAGCGATGGAACTGGTCGGAAAAATTATACAAAATGCTTTTTCCCGGACCCGATCCCAACGACCAGTCACCCCAGCCGAGCTCGCTGCCGGGTTCATATCCATGATAGCCGTAATGATCCGGATCCTCTCCGCCCGGGCCGTCATAGAGCGCTTTCACCGCTGCGATCTGCGCCTGCGTCAAGCAGTTGTCGGTTTCCTCGGCCTTGCAAAGCAAGGCTTCCGGTTGCGGGCTACAGCGTCGGGGATCGTCGATCAACCCATCTTTAAGTCCATCGATGGCGTCGCATGCCGCCATCGCCGCAGCCGCGATAGCCGGCAACTTCGCAGGTGGCAGCCACGATCCCTGGGTCTTCGCAAGCTGCTGCATCGTCCAGCTGCCGACAATGACGTTGTTGCTGCCGTCGAATGCCGGCGCGTCCGACTCAACGCCGTCATAGTCCTCCGGGAATCGCTGAGCTTCAGCCAACGCCTCGCGGCCGCCATTGGAGCCGGAAGCAAAATACGAGAACGCCGGCGGCTTGCCGTACAGGGCGCTGATCAATGCCTTTGCCTGCAAAGCTGTTTCATGGATGGCGCGATAACCGAAATCGATGAGCTTTTCCGGATGCCCCAAGCCCCAGCGTCCGTCCTGATCAGCGGCTTGATGTCCCGTGTCCGTACCCGACGTGGCGTAGCCCCGCATCAGCGCCACGCTCATGCTAAGTTCGTCGATTGAGCCGGCCAATCCGCCATTTCCTGCGGACCATAGCCGTCCGTTCCATGCCGTCGCCGGCATCCACACTTCCGATTCGATATGCGAATCCGCGGTCGGCTTGATGATGAGCTTCACGCGGCACGAGGCCGGCATGTTGAACCAAGGAATGCCGATGGGCGTGGTCATCAGTGAGACTTGGCGGCCGGCGGAATGATACTCGGCGGATACGATTTCCGTGTGATCCAGACGCAGGTCCTTCAACTTCGAACAGGCATCCGCTTCATTGGCGGACTTTCCGGTGCAACCGCTGAGCGCAAGACCGCACAAGCCACAAAACCACCCCAAACTTCGAAGTAAAGCACCCGACATCGCGATTCTCCCGCTGCTAATCAACTGACAAGGAACAACCATCTACGCGCGAGCCAGAAATCCGTGATTGCGATACCAGTGGATCTCATCGCTCAGCGTGTCCCTCACGGGCCGAAACTTCAGACCTAGCTCACGTTCACTCTTGGCCGCGCTAAAGCGCGATTTCTCCATCTCCCTGGAAACCGCTCGCACCGTTGCCCAGCTGAGCGTAACGGGTCGCTTCGTGAGCCGTGCCTTCAGCTCGCTCAGTGCGCCGACGACAAAGAGCAGGGACAATGGCAGGCGCCTGGTCGGAGTCGGTACGCCGCTGACTTCGGCGAGCAATGGGAACAGCTCGCTGCCCGACATATGGCGACCGGCGGCAAGATAGCGCTCGCCGCGCCGGCCCCGATCATTGGCGAGAATCATCGCCTGAGCGACATCCCGGGCATCAACGAGCGGAAAAGTACCAGGAGGTATCCCTGGAATTTTCCTGTTCACAAAATCAAGCACCGTCTGACCTGACGATGTCGGCCCTAGGTCCCCTGGCCCAAACATCCATCCCGGCAGCACCAACGCCGCCCACATGTCCTGATGCCGCTCGAGAAAGCTGAAGACCTCGCGATCGGAAAGGATCTTACTGCGATAATAATCATCCGGCGTGTCGTCCTTTCGATGCATCGTCTCGTCAATGATTTGGCCCCGTTCGCCGTCCAGAACCGCCACCGAACTCGCGTGGACAAAACGCCTGACTCCGGCTGAGTAGCCTCGTTCGAGCAGCGCTTTGGTGCCGGCGACATTCGCCGCCTGAAGTGCCTTCCAGTGCGACCCACCCTTGAAACTGTCCCTGAAGTAAGCGGCTGTATGAAAAATGACATCGACGCCCCTCAATGCGCCGGCGAATCGCGGCACATCGAGCATGTCGCCCTCGACAATCTCGACATCCAATCCGCCAAGCTGGCGCTCGGCCTTCTCCCTGGATCGGGCCAACGCTCGGACGGCAAAGCCCGCGGCCAGCAATTCGCGCACCAGATTGTTGCCGAGCAGTCCGGTTGATCCTGTGACAAAGGCGGTTCGCTTGGGTGGCGGCGTCGCGGGAATCATTCGAACAACCTGCGTGCGATAAGGTCTTTCATGATCTCCGTCGTCCCGCCATAGATTCGCTGCACTCGTGAATCCGCGTATAAGCGCGCGATGGGATATTCAGTCATGTAGCCATAGCCGCCGAAGAGCTGTAAGCATTCGTCGGTGACCTTGCATTGCTGCTCTGAACACCACCACTTGGCCATGTACGCAGCTTCGTCGTCCAGCGTTCCATCGAGCAAGCGCTGGGTGCAGTCGTTGACAAAACTGCGCACGATGTGAGCAAGCGTCGCGCATTCCGCGAGCTTGAATCGGGTGTTCTGAAAGTCGGATACGGACTGGCCGAACGCCTTGCGCTGCTTGCAATATTCCACAGTGACTTCCACTGCGCGCTCTATCACTGCCGCCGCCGGAACAGTGAGCATGAGGCGCTCATAGGGCAGCTGGCTCATCAGCTGGCGGAAGCCCTGCCCTTCCATTTCCCCGAGAAGTTGATTTTCCGGGATGCTCACGCCATCGAAAAACAACTCTGCCGTATCGGAAGCATGCTGACCCAGTTTTTCGAGGCGCCGCCCGACCCTGAAACCGGGCAGGTTTTCAGTTTCGAGCACCACCAGCGAGACACCGCGGCCCCCCGCCTCGCCGGTGCGCACCGCTACGATCAGCAGGTTTGCGCTGAAGCCGTTGGTGATGAAGGTCTTGGCGCCGTTGATCACGAAACGGGTGCCGTCGCGGCGCGCGCTGGTGCGCAGCGCCTTCAGATCCGAACCACAGCCGGGTTCGGTGAGTGCAATTCCCGCCAGCATTTCTCCGCTGGCAAGCTTTGGAAGCCAGCGGCGCTTCTGCGCTTCGGTGCCGTAATCGAGAATGTAGTGCGCGGCGATCGTGTGCACCGCCGTATTTGCCGGCAGCTCGGCCTTGGCCAATTCATCCTGAACTACCAGCTGATAGGCCAATGAGGCGCCCCCACCGCCGTATTCTTCGCTCAACTCCGGCAACAAGAAACCAATTTCTCCGAAAGGACGCCACACATCGCGCGGGATAAAACCCTGACGGCGCCAGCCCTCAAGATTCGGCGACAGCGCGGCGGCAATGTAGCGCCGCACCTGGTCGCGGAAGGCCTCAACCTCCTCGTCCATCCAGCGATGACGGTAAAGTTGGGGCAACACGGCCTAGATTCCCGTCAGACCACCGCTGCACATCAGCGTCTGGCCACTGACATAGTCCGACTCGGGGATGCAAAAAAGGTAGACCGCTCCGGCGGCCTCTTCCGTTGTCCCGCCTCGGCCGAGGGGAATACTGCGCTCCAACATCGTGAGCAGGTCGGGGTTCAGGCCGACTTTTATGTCGCGGCCATCGATATTCGCGGTCGACTCCCCAGCCGCCGTGGAGGTCAAACGAGTTTTGATGAATCCGTATGCCACGCAGTTGACGGTTACGTTCATGCGGCCCCATTCCTTGGCAAGCGTCTGGGTCAATCCGACGATCCCCGCCTTGGCAGTGGAGTAGTTGCTCTGGCCTGCATTCCCAAAAAGGCCAGCCGCCGAGGAAATATTGACCACCTTGCGTACCACGCGCCGGCCGGCCTGGGCGTCAGCCTTGCTCAGCGCCCGAATCACCGGCTGCGCAGCGCGCAAGATGCGAAACGGCGCTGTCAGGTGGCAATCGATGATTGCGTACCACTGTTCGTCGGTCATTTTCTGGATCACATTGTCCCAGGTATAGCCGGCATTGTTGACGATGATGTCGATGCCCTGGTATTCGCTGACGGCCGCATTGATGAAGCGCTCCGCGAAGTCCGGGGCCGTTACATTGCCCACACATCCGACCGCTGCTCCGCCTGCCTCGCGGATTGCCTGCACCGTTTCCTGCGCCGGCTCCGCATCCAAATCATTCACGACGATGCGGGCGCCCTCGCTGGCGAGCTTGAGTGCGATCGAGCGGCCGATACCTCGGCCAGATCCTGTGATCAGGGCGACCTTGCCTTCCAATTTAAGCGTCATGAGTTCCCGTATGGTTCAAGGCAATGCCACGAAGGCTTCGCCGACGATTTTTGTTTCGCCAAATTGGTTGGCGCTGCGCAGCTCAATGCGCAGGCAGCGCTCACCGTTGTGCTCGAGCTTCTCGACGACGAGACCGCTGCAACGTATTGCGTTGCCGAGATGAGTGACGCCCTGGAAGCGCACATCGAAGCGACGCAAAGAGCTTTGGGGAGTCCAGCCGGTGATCAGGCGCGCAAGCCACGCCATCCCCAGCATGCCTTGCGCGAAAACGTCGGGCATTCCTGAACGGCGCGCAAAATCAGTATCGATGTGGATGGGGTTGTGATCGCCCGAGGCGCCGGCGAACAGGGCCAATGTGGTCCGATCGACCGGAGGCAGCTGCAGGGCCGGCAATTGGTCGCCGATCTTTACGCTGTCGAAGGTGGGGGCGGGCATGGCTCGGTGCTCAATGGCGGCAGATGAGAACCGAGCGGAGCTCAGCCACGAGTTCGTCGCGTTGATTGAGAGCGCGCGAGGTTTTGACGACAAATTCCAATGCACCCTCCTTCTTGGCGTAAATTTCGCTGATGACCGATCGCACCGTTACCGTATCGCCCGCGCAAACCGGCCGGTGGTAGGTGAAGCTCTGTTCGCCATGCAGCAATTTAGCCAGGGGTATCTGCAAATCGTCGAGTAATTGATTGGAAGCACCCGAGTCAAGTTCTGCAGCCATGAGAAAGGTCGGCGGCGCCGGAAGATCTGAGTAGCCTGCGGCGCGAGCAGCGGTCAGGTCAGTGTATTCGAGCCGAGTCTCACCGGTTGCCTTGGCGAAGAACTGCAGGCGGCCGCGCTCGATCGGCAAGATCGATACCGGAAGCTCGTGGCCAATCCATTTCTTATCGATCAACGGGCCACCTCGACCACGCGTTCGTAGAGCGTGACCACACATGCACCCCCAACGCCGAGATTGTGCTGAAGAGCCAGACGCGCACCGTCGACCTGACGCTTGTCGGCAGTACCGCGCAGTTGATGCACCAGCTCCGTACATTGCGCGAGACCCGTGGCGCCGAGAGGATGTCCCTTGCTCAGTAGGCCGCCCGAAGGGTTGGTAACGAACTTGCCTCCATAGGTGTTGTCGCCGTCGACGACAAACTTCTCGGCACCGCCTGCCGGACACAGGCCTAAAGCTTCGTAGGTAATGAGTTCGTTCTGAGCAAAACAGTCGTGCAGCTCGACGACATCGATATCGTTGGGGCCAATGCCCGCGGCTTCGTAAACCTGCCTAGCGGCCTCTTGAGCCATGCCGAAGCCGACCACTTCGCGCATGTCGCGCGCTTCGAAGGTAATAGGTTTGTCGGTTGTCATGGCCTGAGCCCTGATCCGCACTCCGGCGGAAAGACCGTGACGTTGCGCGAATTCTGAAGAACAAACAACCGCGGCCGCCGCACCGCAGGTTGGCGGACAAGCCATCAACCGTGTCAGGACGTCAGGCCACAATACCGGGGAGGCGAGCACTTCCTCCTCGCTGACCACTTTCCTGAACAGCGCCATTGGATTATGCGCAGCGTGTCGGCTGGCCTTCGCACGAATCTTGGCGAAAGTCGACAGTTGGGTTCCGTATTGCTGCATGTGCGCGAGCCCCGCTCCACCGAAATAGCGCAGGGCAGTCGGCATCTCGGTATGTCCCACCAGTTCATTGGTCGCTTCGTCGAAGCGCTCGAACGGTGTGGGTCGATCTTTAAATACTGCACCAATGGCTCCGGGCATCATCTGCTCGAAACCCAATGCCAGGACACACTCTGCGGCCCCGCTCGCCACGGCCTGGCGCGCGAGAAACAATGCGGTCGAACCGGTGGAACAATTGTTGTTCACGTTGATGATCGGGATGCCTGTCATGCCGACTTCGTACAGGGCACGCTGGCCTGCGGTGGAGTCGCCATAGACAAAGCCCGCATAAGCTTGTTCGATCAGCGTGTAGTCCACGCCCGCGTCAGTCAGGGCCGCACGGGCCGCTGCGGATGCCATTTCCGGATAGGCTTCGCCGCTTCCGGGTTTGGTGAATGGGATCATGCCTACGCCGGCGATTACGACGTCACGACTCATTGCGCGGTCCTCAAATTAGGGTGAAAGTAAAACACGGTGCTGTCATACAACTTGAATGTTTGATCATCTATCGACGCAAGTGAAGGAGGCGGCCTGATTCGCATCGCCGCTCCCGCGATACTTGGGCCATGTTGGATAAAGACACAAAGGTCGGGTTCGCCCCGGGACGCCCACCGTGTCTGTCACGATCTGGCTGCGCGCCGGATCCACGCCCTTTTCCACCCAATTCTCGATCGCCGGCAATTGATCCCATACCGCTGAAAATATCGTGGATAGCGAGTGCCCGTAACCCGGCACCTCGTAGTAGCGCAAGAACGAGTCGACCCCACCCGCACCCATTTTCTTTCGAAGGCCCTGCACATACGCTTCGGTGCTGCGCGGGCTGATGAGCATGTCATCGCTGCCCTGCAGGATCAGCAGCTTCCCTCCTCTTTTCGCAAACGGCGTCAGATCTCCATCGACTTGATCGAGCGAGTACAACTCGTTCAATCGGGCGGCGAGAGGCCCGGGGTTGGCAAGATTCAGAGTGAGCTGATCGAAAGACGTGTCCTTGGCCACCGCGAGCCTTACGAAATAATCCGAGACCGTGACCGCGTAGGAGTTTCCCGCTGCGGTGGGAAATTTCGGCGGTGTGCTCCCGATGGTGAGCCTCATGATGAATGCTTCCATGGGCGATTTGCTCGAATTGCCGAGGTCCGAGGTGAGGATGTTGTAGCCGGGAAAACTCCGCTGGCCGCCGCCCGTCAGAAAGCCAAAGGCAAATGGGCTGCCGGCTTTTTTGAGTGCGCCGATTTGGGCATCGGATAGACAGGTGTCGCCCGCATCGATGCCGTGCGGACAACGTAAGGACGCACCGTGCAGGCTCGCAGTGGAAGGGTTGAAAGTCGAATAGCAGCCGCGCACATCGCTGATGAGGCCATCCTTGAGGCCATCAAGCTCATCACAGGCGGCGAGTGCGGCTCGGTAAAGGACTCCGCGCTTGGCAGTGTTCAAGTACGCATCCGGCGCCGCCAGGGCTTGGCTGACGACAAGCGCGCCCAACATCGTCAAGGTGTAGTTTCGCGCCGGATACAGCGCGACTATTCCATCCCAATCCGCAGGCCAGCGTCCCGCGACAGTCAGCGCCTCTTGTCCGCCCTTGGAGCCGCCGAAGAAATAGGACTTGGTTGGGCCATGGCCGTAGGCCGTGTTGATGACCATGAGTGCCGCGTCGTGGGTCTTCTTCAGGGCATCGCCGATATAGTTGCGGTACGCCTCCGCGTTGCTGAAAAAGGCCGCATCCTCGTTCGAAACCGATGCCGCAGGCGCCGGGGTCTGCGCCTGATGACCGGAATCGCTGCCGAAAACCGCATATCCGCGCGCCAGGGGCGTCGCTGAATCAGCAGGCGTCATCTGGAAGTTGCCGGCCACATTGGGAATCGTTCCGTCGAAACCGCCGCCGCCCAGCATCACGGTCTTCGAATTCCAACTCTTGGGCAGCGCAATCTGCCACTCGATGTTCGGCGCCGTGGAGTCGATCGGCATGATCGAACCCGACACCAAGCAATAATCAGCGATGGCGGTGGTTCCCGAGCCGCTCGCAGGTTTCCACTGCGCCGCCGTGATGACGGCGCCCTGGGTGGGCAATCCGATGGAGACCGCCGGCGTCTTCAAGCCGGCGAGCTGTGCGCACTGCGCTTCGCTCAGCGGATCGGCAAGCGCGGCGTTGCCCGCGAACGTCAGTGCGGTGATCAACAGGCGGACTGCTATCGTCATTTTAACGGCCACCTTAGAATTTCTTCGACAGGGTAAGACCGACGGTACGCGGCTGTGCAATCAAGGCCCGCAACTTCGCGGGCACGGCCGGATTGAAGGTCGCGCAAGGGATCGCGGTGCAAATACCGCTGGTATCGATCGTATACTCGGCTCGTTCGTCCCACAGATTGTTCACGAACACCGACGCTTTGAATCCCGACGGGAACTCCGCGCCCACACGCAAATCGCCGATGCTATAGGCGGAGTTGTATTCGCCGGCATCTGTCAGCGCATAACCGGTGGGCGTATTCCCTTGATAGCGAACATCAAAGTGCGCGAAGCCATTGATAGTAGCGCTCAAGGCATGAGTGTAATCCACCGCGAATGACCCGCTGACCTGGGGAACCACGGCGACGCGCTCGCCGTTCGAAACGTTTAAAGTGGGGCTGTTCTCGGTAAATCTCGCATCCGTGTAAGCCGCGGACAATGAAAAGAGCCATGCGTTGTCCGGCCGCGCCTTCAATTCCAATTCGGCGCCCTTCGATACCGCAGTGCCGGCATTCCCCAAATAGGGAACCATCGGGAATGTCAGGGTAGAGGTAGTGACCTGAATATCCTTCCAGTCGATGTAATACACCGTGGCGTTGGCGATCAGGCGCCCGCCCATCCATTCCGTCTTGGTGCCGATCTCATAGTCCCAAAGACTATCCGGATTCAGCTTGGACGGAACGCCGGGCAGCGGCGCATTGGCGCTGCCGGGACGAAACCCCTTGGCGGCCTCGGCGTACACCAGCGTGTGATCCGCCGGCAGATAGGTCAGCTCGAACTTGGGCGAGAAATCGTTGCTCGGCGCGGATCCGTTGCCCACGAAAGCATCCGCAGGATTCAAAACGCCGAACGCTGCGCCATAGACGCTGGCGTAGAAGCTTGTCGGCACATAGGTGTAGCGGCCGCCCACCGTTGCCTGCCATTGAGGTGTTATGTCGTAGGTCCCTTCCGCGAACAGCGCATAGGTGGTCTGTCGCGTGTCAGTCTTGTAATAGATCGGAACGATTCCAAGCATGCCTGGGATGCTGGTCGGGTCGAAATAATCCTGGCGGTAGACCTCCAGATTCTGATGCTGAAAATAGGTCCCCGCAATCCACTTGAAGGGATCGGTTTCCACCGATACCAGGCGAATTTCCTCGATGCTGCTTTGGCTGTTGTCGGGAAGATCGCTGAAGTAAGGCGCTTGCGCAGCGGGCGGCAAGCCGAGCGCCGCGTTGAATTCGATTCCCGTGCTCAATGTATTGTCGTTGTCGAAGACCGAGGAGTTGTGAGAAAAGCTGGTTGATGAAGTGAGCGTGGCCCATGGCATACGATATTCCACCAACAGATTGCCGATACTCGTGAGCGCCGTTTCATAGACGGGAACATTGCTGTTCACGGTCAAGTCGCCGAACAGCGGCTGCTTGTTCAAGCCCAAGTCTTCAAAGATTGCATTGTGGTAAACGTCGTGCTGGTAGAATCCGGTCAGCGTGATGGTTAGATCGTCGCTCGGCGTTACCCTCAACGCCGCTCTGCCCCCAGCGCTATCGCCCGGGTTGATGCCCTTGAGACCTTGAATGGGCGCATTGATATAGCCGTCCTGGTGGCTGTAAGTACCCACCAACCTCAAGGCCGCCTCATTTTGAATGAGCGGGATATTCACCATCGCGTTGACGTCTTCTTCGCCCGCCCTCGAGGCGACATAGCCGCCGGTTACTTCAGTGAATGCGGAAAACGCCGTGGTATCCGGTTGGTTGGTGATGACCCTGATGGCACCGCCCATCGCGCCGGCGCCGTACAGCGTTCCCTGCGGTCCTCTCAGGATTTCGACGTGGTTGATGTCGAACAGGCGCAGATCCGTGCCGCCGGACGTGAAGGTCGCGGAGACCGGGACATCGTCGATGTAATAGCCGGTCGAAGGTGTCTGTGCGTCGAAGCTGGTACCCGACGAAATTCCGCGCATCACCACCTTGTCGTGCACCGGGCCTGAGTCGAGAAACGAGACGCTGGGTGCAGACAGCGCGAAATCCTCGAAGACAACGGCGCCCATTTGCGCCAGCTGATCTCCGGTGATTGCCGAGACCGCCAGCGGAGCGTCCTGGACCGACTCGGACCGCTTCTCCGCGGTTACCACGATTTCTTGAATCTGGCCGGTGTCGGCTTCGGCGGCGAAGGCCGGCAAGGCGTCAGCGCCAATCACAATGGTCCCGAAGGCGCCGGCCAGTAAATGCGCGCGCCCAATGGTTGTGTGTTTCATCAGCTCCCCCTCCGGCATGTTTTTAACGCCCTGCTCCGCATTACGGAGTCAGCGTGCCCAGTTGATATAAGCGCCAACCAATTCTACCGAGCGGTAGGTATAATGATCTTGTGCGCTCGAACTTGTCAAGCGCACCGGCAAGCAGTTGATCGTGCGGGAGTTACGTGAACCTACCCAACGGTAGCATTGGCTTCGGCGCGGCACGTGCACTAGGCACGTATCCCGCCCGCCTGTATCATCGCAGCGATCCGCGAGAGAAAATCCATGCCACGAGTTGCCACCGTCTCCAAGCCTCTGCTCGACCGCAGCACCTCGTACGAGATCAGGCGCATGGACATCCTCCACAAAGCCGCCCTGGCGTTTGCCGAATACGGCTACCATCAAACATCCGTCAACAGCTTGGCGGCCCGCTTGGGCGTGTCCAAGCCGGTGCTGTATTACTACGCAAAGAACAAGGACGATCTGCTTTACCAATGCGGCAAAGTCGCTCGCGATGCCCTGCAGGAAGCGATCGACGATGCATCCGGCAGCAGGATTCGCGGCCTCGACAAAATCCGCCGTTTTTTCGCCAAGTACGCGGAAATCATGTGCGGCGACTTTGGACGATGTCTCGCGCTGGTGGATCGCAAGTCGCTCAGTCCGGCGGCCCGCAAGAAGGACGCCCTGGCCCGCCGCGAGTTGGAAGAAGCCTTAAGATCGATGATCCGCGAGGGACAGGCTGACCGGTCAATCGTCATGTGCGACCCGGTCTTGACGGCCCGCGCGTTGTTCGGCGCCTTCAATGGAATACCGCGGTGGTTTCGCGCCGATGGGGCACTCAAGGCAAAGGATGTCGCGGACAGCTACATGGATGTGTTCGTCATGGGGCTGGGGCGTCGCTAAATTATCGGCATGCGGATTGCCGAAACGCCAATGCCGCCATGAGAACCATACGATTCTATAGCTATGGCGAACCGGCAGACGTGCTGAGGCTGGATGACGCGACGATACCCGGCCCAGGTTCCGGTCGCATCCGGGTCCTCGTGCACGCCTGTGGGCTCAACCCTGCCGATTGGGCGCTTTGCCGGGGCCTGTTTGCTGGGGATCTTCCTCGCGGAATCGGGCTGGAGGTTTCGGGCCGTGTCGATGCCGTTGGCGCAAGCGTGACCGATGTTGGCGCCGGCGATCATGTTCTGGGAATGGCCGATTATGCGGGCTGCACCAGTGCCGGGGCATCGGACTACGCAATCATGAATCATTGGACGCGTGTTCCACCAGGACTAGACCTTGTCGAGGCGGCCGCATTGCCGATGGCGGTAGAGACGGCGTTTCGCAGCATCAATAGCTTGGGCGTGGCCGCTGATCAGACGATTCTCATCAATGGCGCGGGAACGATGATGGGATTCGCGGCGGTACAGATTGCGCTGATGCGTGGCGCCCGCGTGATCGCCACGGCGGGCGAGACCTTCGCCGACCGCTTAGGTGGTCTCGGTGCAAAGGTGACCTCCTACGGCGACGGGATGGTCGATCGGGTCCTTAAGATCGCGGCAAAGACTCCCGATTTGGTTCTGGACACCGCGCCGCCCAGCGGCGTGCTGCCTGATCTGATAAAGATTGCCGGCGGCGATCCGCGCCGAGTTCTGACCATAACCGACTTCGACGCCGCCTCGAAGCTCGGCGCCCGGAGCAGCTTCGGGGAAGACCCTGCCTTGCGTTACGACGTGCTCGCCGAGTTCGCTCAGCTTGCCGCCGAGGGACGGTTCACGGTGCCGGTGGCTCGCACGTTTAGTCTCGAGGATTGGCGTGCCGCGCTCGAGGTAAGTCAGACCGGCAAGGCTCGCGGCAAGCTCATCATCCTGCCGGGCCGCGGCGCCTGATCACAAATTCGGCAGCATCAACACAAATCCGTCGTTTTCGTAGGCGTAGAATCGCCACTCACGAACCGTCTTCGGCGTTCCCAAGATGATCAGCTGCTGCCGCAGCGTCGCGACGTCGTTGAACACATCCGAGAGTTTTATCAGGCTCTCGTACTTTCGCAGAAGTGTTTCGGAAGCAGCGCCCTCGGCGGCGTAGGTAATCAAAACCTTCAGCGGCGCATTGAAAGACTGAAGCTTATTCATCTTTTCGTGCGCGCGAGCACTGTCATTTTCGTGCTCTATTGCCACTGAAATCCAATTCGCATAAGTGGCGAATTTCCCGGTTTGGTCTACGCCACGTTCCTCGTACAGCATTCCATCGAGCGTGTAGTACTCCTTGTTCCAGGACTGCAACCCCAATCGCCTCGCGATTTTCGGATAAATCGTGGTCCGCATGAAGAAGTTATAGGATTTGGTCTCGAACCCGACCGCGGTACGAAAGCTGTCCTGCTCCGATTCCATGACGGCAACGAAGGCATTGCGAAAGTCTCTCGGCGTGATCTTATTCATCGAGTGCCTTTAGCTATCGGTCGCCAGCATCACTCATTGTGCCATTGGATTTGACAGGCATGAAGCCGTTCAGCCTCGGCGGAGCGGGAGTTCGAGCCAAATCGGGCCCCTATATCGGGTAGCATGTGAAAAAGTCAGGGTCACCAAGGGTCCACGAATGCTTCGGCCAACCTGCGCAATCATCGGCCTGATGCTTTGGGCGGCATCGAGCGAGGCGGAACTGGTGCGTATATCAGTCGAATCGGACGCGCCGTACTCAAAGGACCCGGAGCACTACGAGCTGCTGGAAGGCCATTTCGACGGCGCGTTGCGGCCTCGCAATGCTCACAACGACATCATTAATGATATCGAGCGGGCGCCGCGCGATTCGCAAGGCTTGGTCCACTACCGTGCGACCTTCGCCATCTTGAAGGATGCGGTTTCCAAGGCGGCTTTATCCCGTTCGCGCTGACGCGGCAGGATCGACTTGCGTCTGCAGATCCCCGCGCTTCCCTGCAGGAGCGTTACGGGGATCATGCGACCTATGTGGAACAAGTTAAGCGGGCCGCGCAGCAAGTTATCGAGGAGCGATTCTTGCTGCCCGCGGATGCCGAAGAAATCATTCGCGAAGCCGAGGAAAGCAATGTCCTGCTTCAGCCAGACTAAACAGCAGGCTAAGCGCCTTCTGAGCCGGCGCGGTGCCATTGTTTCGACGCCAGAGGCCGGTCCCCGCGGCCGAGTTGAATTCGGCGCCCATTCTCGCTGCTGTAACGGGCGGCTTCGATGATCTCCAAGACATCCCTTGCAGCCGTCGCAGGGACAGGCACGGGGGCGCCGGACTCCATGCTATCGCGAAACAATTGATAGAACCGCAGCCAGTTGCCCCGTTTTGCCGGAATGATTTTTTCTGCCTGGGTTCGAGCGTCGACGAAACGTCCCCATTGAGACGGGGGTTCGAGCCCGAACGTGGGACTGCTTGGCGACTCACCTCCGCGTAGCTGAGCTTCCTGGACATCCAATCCGCCCTTTGAGTATGACCCCCCGTTTCCGTGGATCCGGTATCGCGGCGTGTGGTCAGCCACCAACGAGCTTGCGCCCAAGCGGATTCGCAAACGACCCAGGCCCATCAAGATTTCAAACCCATCATCGACGGTGGCGCCCTCACGCTGGGCGAAAACGTCCGCCTGTACCCATTCAGGCATCCCAAACAAGCACAATACTTGATCGATGAGGTGCGGACCCAAATCGAACAGCACGCCACCGCCCAACAGCGCGCGTTCCTTCCAGCGGTCTTTGATCTCCGGCCGATAGCGATTCCAGGTAGCCTCATACGAGGTGACAGATCTGAGTGAACCGTCCGCGATCAAGCGCCGGATCGTGAGAAAGTCGCTGTCCCAGCGCCGATTGTGAAACACCGCCAGCTTGCATCGGCTGATCGATGCTGCTTCGATCAGCGCGTCGGTGTCGGCCAACGTGAGGGTGAGAGGCTTATCAACAACCACATGTTTGCAGCGCGCCAATGACATCAGGGCTTGTTGAGCGTGCAGATGATTGGGTGTCGCGATCACGATGGCGTCCAGAGGCTCCATCGTCAGTAGCGACTCGAGAGTGGGATGCACTGCGGCGGATGGCAGCATGGCGCGCACGGCTGCCTCTTGACGGGTAACGACTCCGGCGATCGTCATGCCGGAACTCTTGATCAAAGGCGCATGAATCGTTTTGGCCGCAAACCCGAAGCCGACCAGGCCCACCGCGATGCTCATCGCTGCCGCGCTATGGCGACCCTGCTTTCGCCAGCTTTGCCTCGAACAATCGACACTGCGGCCGCCTTAGCCCCTCGGCTGCCTGCGCATTTTGCGATAGAGCCGATGAAAATCGCATGTAGGCGTCCGCAGGCGCGCTGAATTTTGACCACACGGGCAGGCCTGCTCCATTCGGGTCTCCATGCTTTGCGAAGTTGGTCCAGTATGCCAGCATGGTATCCGACAAACGCCGGTCAGCCGCAGCATACGGGCCGGCGAGTGCGCCGCCCGCGAGCAGATTCCCGAAGACGTACGGCAACTCGTAGGAATGCGCCGCGCCGTCTGCTTCGCGCCCCGGGATCGATTGCTCGAACTGATACGAATAAACGGCAGCCCCAGCGCCTGAGTGGCGCGCCGCCGTCGCGACGGCGCTGCAGCGAAAGCTGGTGTCCGTCAGCCACTGCGCTGCCGGCGTGCCCAGCACGGGATCTGGCGCTTTATACAATGCCGAGGCCGCCGCGTCGTCAGCGCCGTAAAATTGCTTGATCGCGTTCGCCAAAGCATCCTCGCTCAGGCGCCCGAAACCCTCGCGAGCGTTGTTGCCGATGATCAAGGGAACCTGATATTCCTGATGCAGCCGGAAGGTGTTGCCCGGATCCTCGCTCAAGACATATCCGTCGACGATGGGACCCATCCGGGTATCCCGATGCGCGGACATGAACGAGCCGAAGCGCTTCAACAGCTCCGTGGCTGGCAAGTCGCGCAGCGACTGCAGAGTATCGACGCCCGCAAATTCGGTGCCGGAAACCTCGGCGTCCTGCAGCCGCTTCATGGGCGGACCGCCGAGAATCGCGCCGCTTTCGATGATGGCCCGTTGGAACTTTCCTTTGCTGAGCGGCGATGCCAGCAGCGTCATGACGCCCATGCCGCCGGCGGATTGGCCGAAAACAGTGATTTTTTTAGCATCGCCGCCAAATGCCGCAATATTTTCGCGCACCCATTGCAGCGCTGCCATCTGGTCTTCCAACCCGTAGTTTCCGGAGCTGTGATGGACGGAATCGCGCGTGAGATCGGGATGCGCATAGAAGCCAAGAATGCCCAGCCGATAATTCAAAGTGACGAGAATCACGCCCTTCTTGACCATTTCATCGCCTGCGAACATGGGGTCAGTCCCCGCACCGCCGACGAACGCACCCCCGTGAATCCAGACCATCACCGGAAAACGCATTTTTGGTTTGGCGGCGGGGGTCCATACATTGAGATACAGGCAATCTTCGCTCATCGAGGCAAGCAGCGAATCATTCCAGCCCTGCGGCGGCTGTTCGCAGGCAGCGCCGTAGGCGGTGGCCATGCGCGTACCCTGCCACGCAGTTGCCGGCTGCGGCGATTGCCATCGCCTGGGCCCCGTCGGCGCCGCCGCGTAGGGAATGCCCTTGAATACTGCGCCGCCTGCTGCCAGCGAATCGCCTTGAAGATCGCCGGAATCAGTGCGTACGGCAACAGGCTCTGCATTTGCTTCGAAGAGACTGGCCAAGATATTGATGAACAGGTAGACCGCCAAGGCAACCTTAGTTTTTCTCATCAGATGTTTCCGCTTGTTTTTAGATATTTCGCGCGCGCCGCCGCTGTCCGTCCAACCGCCGTGTGTCAATGCTTCGCGGCGGTCAGATTTTTACTGTCCACTGTCCAATCGGAATCCTTGCAAAGCCCGCAGTCAGCGCCGACGAAGCGCTGGGCCGCGCGCGCGTCGCCCTTCAACTGCCAGTCGAGCCAGCTCACCGCCACCGCAGCCTCGCGCCCACCATTCGGATCCAGAAAGGTTCCACCGTGGCCGACATTCAAGTTGGCGACGAAAACCGGAACCGAGTTGATGCGTTTGAAATCATCCATGCCGTTGGCGTAAGCGATGTCGCTCGGCCCACCGAGGATGTAGATGATCGGCGTGTGCAGCTTCTGCAGTGCCGCCTTGGTGATGGTGATGCCGGGAATGGGATTGGCATCGGAAAAGATGCCGCTGCTATGGATCAGGACGGTACGCACTCGAGGATCGGCAGCCATTTCCAGTGCCTGCAAACCGCCGCAGCTCCAACCGGACACCGCAATCCATTGCGGATTGATGCGGCCGTAGTACGGACTTCCCGGCCGCTGATTCTCCGCGAGCGCCCAGTCAATGGCCTGAGTCAGCAGTTCAGACTTCGTGGCGGGAGGCGGAATGTGCAGCGGCATCCCGTTCGCACCCAGTTTGGGCGGCCCGGGCGGCGTATCGCCGGGCGGTGGCGGAGGCGCCCCGGGTCCGCTTTGGATGGTGCCGCTGGCAATGGCAAGATAGCCGTGCGAAGCGATCTCGGCCAGATGAAATCGTGCGCCGGCGCCGTCTGCCGCGCAGCCTCCATTACCCCAGGCGAGCACCCCCAATTTTTCCTTGCCGAGCTTGGTCAAATCCGCGGGGCGATAAATCACGTGGTTTGGCAGAGAATCCACCATCTCCTTGAGTGCGGGATACTTGCCCGTGCCGACCGTATCCGGCTTTTTATTGAAGGCTTCGAGCTCGGCGCGCATTTTGACGGGATCGAAAGCCGGAGCGGTGGGCGGCGCCTGCCCATGCGCCAGACCGATGCTCAGGGTCAACAACCAAGCCGCGCTCAATGTCCGCGTCGTCAATTTCATTCTTCCCCCCAATGCTTGTCAGGTTTCGAGTCAGACGATCGCGGAGAACGTCAACCGCCGCCAGACGCGGGCTGTTGCGCACTCTGCCCATCCGGCGGCGGTCGGCCGATATATTGACCGTCCGCGGTCATTACGGTCATCATGTTGCCGGCCGGTCTACCGTCCCGCACGGGGTGAAACTTTACCTTCACCTTGTCGCCAGGCTTCAAAGCCGTCTTGGTCCAACCTCTGCGGATCATCTCCCCTACGCTCGTCATCTCAAATCCATAGGAGACCTCCGTGCTGTCGGGAGACGCGGCTGTTATGAAGAGCCAACAGTGCGGATTGCTCCATTCCAATTTGATCACGGTGCCGTCAATTTCGGCCGATTTGCTCATGTCGAACAGGCCGAAGGAATGGTGGGCGGACACCGGCGACACGCCGACGCTCAAGGCCAACGCGGCAACCAGGCCGGCCAATGCCCCCATCGATCGGATCGGTCTCATTGATGTTGTCCTTCCTTCGGCGGCATGAAATTGATGTCGAGCAGCGTTTCCTCGCCTTTCTTTGCGCGGTCGCCCTCGGTGCAGCTGTTGTAGTCGATCGGCGGGCCATCTTCATGATCGTACCAACGGGTGTAGACCCAGGGTTTTGTGAAAAGCTCCGGATCCTCAACCACCGTATCGATCCGCATCCTGTTCCCCACCCGGGTGATTCTTTCCTTGACATGAGTCTGCTCGGTGACACGTCCGCCGATGTACAACTCGGCTTCCGGAAAGATGTTGATGGTGTCCACCAGCAACGTGTCTCCCTCCCAGTGACCGATGGAATCGCCGCTGAAGCTGGGATTGACCAAATCATCCGGGACATGCGGCCGTCCATCGGTCCATATTCGGCGGATCTCCGAATTCTCCAGAAGAATCGTCACCCGCCCCGGTGAAAACAGATATTCATGCGCCACCGGACCCATATTGGCGGGCGTGCCATTGGGCAAGCAAAGGCCGCTGTTGCTGAGGGGAATCTTGTCTCTTCCTCTTTCGCCGCGGACGGCGGCCATGCGCTCATCGCGCATCGCCGCGTATTTGGGTTTCAGCGGTACATCTCCCCCAAACACAAAGCTGCCCAGGCCGCCAGGAGCCCCGGGGGCTCTCGGCGGCGGGGCCGGGCGGCTGGGAGCCCACACTCCCGACCAGTCCGGCAATTGCTTGATCGAATCCCAGTTTTGGCCGCGCAAAGGTGGTTGCGGCTCCGCAGCCCGCGACGTGTACCCGGCAGCGGCAAGCAATCCACACGCCGCGACCGCGAGAGCTGCTCTTCGACGATCAACGGCACGAGATCCGCAAGTAACGTCTTTCACCCTCGCCCCCCTGTCGACCGCATCGTGATGTTATTTTTAAATTTCTTCCGCCGCAGATTATCGCGATCGACATGGAGCGGGAATTCGCTTTTGCCGATACATGCTTTCAGCCTCACCGCATGGTCGAGTTCATCGTTCAAACAAATGCCCGCCGGGAGGCGTTAGAATTACCCGAGATGCCAACAAAGCCCAAGATCAAAAATATCGCATCTCAGGGTGAATCCGCCGGTCAGAGCGTACAAGTCATTGCGAGGGCCGCGAGCGTTCTGCGCGCATTGGAAGGGGAGCAGGCGGGGTTGAGCTTGGCTCAGATTGCACAGCGCGTGGACTTGGCGCGCTCCACGGTGCAGCGAATCGTCGACGCGTTGCGCGCCGAACAATTCTTGATCGCGGCGAACCCTTCCTCCGGCGTTCGTCTAGGCCCTGCCCTCATCCGGCTGGGCGCCTCCGCGAGCGTCGATTTCGATCAAATCACTCGTCCAATCATGGCGAAACTCTCACAGAAGCTGGGCGAAACCGTCGATCTGTCCGTATTGAAAGGATTCTCCGCGGTGTTTACGGATCAAATCCCCGGCGCGCACCGTCTGCGCGCGGTTTCCGGCGTCGGCGACAGCTTTCCGCTGCATTGCACGGCCAACGGCAAGGCATTGCTGAGCGTGATGCCCGAACAATCTCTGCGTCGATTCTTGCGCAATCCTCTGCCGCGCATGACTCCCTCGACGATCGTCAAGATCGCCGAACTGCGCACCGCCATCGAAGCGTCCGCCAAGACCGGCGTGGCATTCGATCTCGAGGAACATACCGAGGGGATCTGCGCCGTCGGCACCGCTTTCCTGGATCCGCTCGGCCGCTGCATGGCCTTGTCAATTCCGGTTCCAACGACGCGATTCAACAAAATGAAAAACGAGCTGGTCAGAGAATTGCTGCGTGCCCGCGCCTCGATCATTGAGACCTTGGGGCCCGACGCCCGCGATTGATGAGCGCCGCGGTCGCGCCGCGCGCCTCCGCACCGTACGCAGCCCCGGCACTGTACACGCATGCGCCAGCCGGCTTATGATCCGAGCATCCTGTACCACGACGTGGTATGAGGAATGCGGGAGAAAGAATTGAAAAAAAGCATCGTGCAGATGGGGGCTACCGCAGGACTGATGATCATGGGCGGCTGGCTTTGGGCGGCGGAGAGTCCCTTCCACGACAAGCCGGCCTCGCCGCGCAGCCTGCCTGCGGATAATTTGCCGCCATTCCGCATGCTCGATGAGAACGGCAATCTCATACCGCTGCCTGAGATGCCCTCGGGCGGATTGCATCGCGGTGCCGGCGCTCCTCCGGAGTCTCTGGCTCGCGGCCCCTCGATGGATCTCGCCATCGAGGCGGCGCGGGCCGCGGTGGAAGCCTGTCGTGCCGAAGGCTATCGGGTGGGCGTCAGCGTGATCGATTCCGCCGGCGAAGCTCGCGCGATGCTGACTGCCGACGGATCGGACGGCAGCCATATCTTTGTCGCGACGCGCAAGGCGTTGACGGCCCTGGCATTCGAAATGCCGAGCGCCCAGGCCGCAGAGAGGGTCTCGCAGGACAAAGCCCTGCTCGCCCGTATTACGCCGAATATGTTTGTCATGGGCGGGGCGCTGCCCATCATCGTTGATCATGCGACCATCGGCGCCATTGGCGTGAGCGGCGCGGCGGGCATACCGTTTGGGCATCAGGACGAGGTGTGCGCGCTGGCGGGTCTGCGGAAGATTCAAAGCAGACTGAAGTAGCTTGGGCTGGAGCGGCGCGATGAATGAGGCTCGCCGTTAGGGGAATCGATCTTGGCCAAAATTGCGTACTCATGCGCCGCTCGCGCGTACCTCGCAGCCGCGGTGCTTATCGCTGCCTTGGGCTCGGGGGCAAACGCGGCCATCGTGGTGCTGGAGTTGGATATGCCGCTCGATAAGGTGGCGGCCGGCCGGGACGGCATGAAGATCGGTGATCATCATCGCGCCCGCATCTTCTACGACGAGAGCAGCATCAATCCCAAAACGCACATCGTCCCGGTCATTCACATGCAGCACGTGATGGGCACCTGGGTGCCCGCCTTGGTCGGCGATCCCACCATGCCGATGCGCGATGCGTGGCTGGACCTCGGCAGCAAACCGTATCGATATCATTACAAGGCGCCGGCAGTCATCGGCGAGCCGGTGATGGTCGAATTCAACGCGCGCACCCGCCGCATGACCATTTCCAAGCAAAGCGACAACTCCCTCATCATCTCCGCGCCCTACAGCATCAACCCTAAGCCGGTGCAGGGAATCAGCCTCCGCGTGGTAACCGTTCCGGCGATGACCATGCTCGACATGAGCGTGACGCTCGACCAAGTCGCCCCGGGAGAACGCGGCAAGACGGGCGATATCGGTCGGGTTCGGCTCATCTACGATGCCAATGCCATGGATCCCAATACCAGACGCGTCAAGCTGGCCAACATGCAGCACTTCATCGGCGGCAAATGGTTTCCCGCCTCAGCCGACCCCATCATGATGCCTACGGAGGACTCCTGGCTCGACACCAGCGCGCTGCCGTACCGCCTGCATTTCAAGGCCTCCGTGCTTCACGGCCTGCCGATCATCATCGATGCCGACGAGAACGCACGGACCCTGGCGATTCATCCGCAAAACGATCCGGCCTCGATTCTTCAGTCCGGTCACTATGAGATCGATCCGACGCCCAGTACGGGTGCGGAAGCCACGGCGGCTGGTTCGGCAGCTCATGCTCCCATGCTATAGTAATACATCTCACCCGCAATGCGGTACACCTGGAGTGCGATATGTCAGGCTGGCAGGAAGGCGATTGGCGCAATGAGGACCTCTGCAAATTCGAAGAATCGAACTTGCTCAACAAGATGGGATTGGAGTTCTACGACCTCAGTCACCCGTGGGGATTGGGTCAGCCCTGCTGGCCGTACTTCGAGGATGTGAAGATAGAGCGGCTGCACGGCATGTCCAGATCCGGCGTGCTGACGCAAAAGATCACCACCGTGATGCATTCGGGTACGCACATCGATGCGCCCGCGCATGTAGTACCGGGCACGCCCTTCATGGATGAGGTGCCGCTGCCGTATTTTTTTGGCACCGGCGTGGTGGTATCCATCCCGAAGAAAAAATGGGAAGTCATCACGGCTAAAGACCTGGAGAATGCGCGTCCAAAAATCCGGCCGGGCGACATCGCCATCGTCAACACCGGCTGGCATAAGTACTATGGCGACAACCAGCACTACTATGGCTATTCTCCCGGTTTCTACAAGGAGGCCGGCGAATGGTTCGTCGAGCGCAAGGTGAAAATGTGCGGCAACGACACGCAGGCGCTGGATCACCCGCTCGGCACCGCCATCGGCCCGCATGGCCCGGGGGCGCCTTATGGTCTGCTGCCGAGGCTCAACGAGGAATACGAACGCACGACCGGCCACAAAGTCATCGAGGACTTCCCCTGGTGGGAGCCCTGTCACAACGCCATCCTGTCGGCGGGCATCTGCGGCTTTGAAAACATCGGCGGCGATATCGACAAGGTCACGGGCAAGCGTGTGACGTTCGCTGCCTTCCCCTGGCGCTGGAAGAAAGGCGATGGCTGCATCGTGAGGCTGGTCGCCATCACCGATCCCAGCGGAAAATTCAGGATCGAAACCGGCCTTTCCGGATAACGGAGGCAGCCATGGAAATTACCCGCTTTGCCGAGGCGCGCCGCTACGATGCGCCCAAGCACTTCGACATGCGATCCTTGAGGCTGCAGGGCTTCGATGTGAGCGCCGCAAAGTTCGCATGGGTGGGCCTGTCGCATTTTCTGCCGCAGGGCGGCGCGGAGATGGACGCCGGTGCTTTGGAGAAAATCTATGTGGTGCTTGCCGGCGAGGTAACCGTCGAACTTGGCGATGGAACTCGTCATGTGCTCAAAGCCTTGGATAGCTGCCACATTCCTGGCGGCGAAGCGCGCGCGATTCGCAACGATGGCAATGACGTTGCCAGTATGCTGGTGATCATGCCGCACCCGGGCGCGCGGCCATGACGCTGCCGAAGATCGATCCGGCGGAGCTTTTCAGCGTGCGCGGCAAATCGGCCCTGGTGGTGGGCGCCACGGGCGCATTCGGCAAAGTCGCGTGCGCCGCTCTCGGCCGAGCCGGAGCGCGGCTTACCGTCGCCGCCGGCAACGCGGCGGATTTGTCGGCATTGTGCCGTGAGTTGGCCAACGAGGCGATCGAGCCGAATTCCATCGCGCGGCGTTCGAACAGCGAGGCGGATGCGCAGGCCATCGTCGGGTGCGCCGTGTCCGCCCATGGCGGGGTCGATATTCTGGTCGTGGCCTCGGGCATGAACGATGTGTCGCCCATCGTCGACATGTCGCCGGAGCGCTTCGCGCGCGTCATGCAGGCCAATGTGGAGGGCGCATGGCTGATCGCGCGTGCGGCCGGACGCCGGATGATCGCTCAAGCACGCGGCGGCAAAGTGGTCTTTACTTCCTCGGCGCGCGGCAAGCTCGGGCATCCTGCCGGCTATTCGGCGTACTGCGCCTCAAAGTCCGCGGTGGATGGCATGACCAAGGCGTTGGGGTGCGAGTGGGGCAAATTCGGCATCACCGTGAATGCCTTGGCGCCTACGGTATTCCGCTCGCCGCTGACCGCGTGGATGTTCGAGGACAATGAGAATGCCAATAAGGTACGCGCCGGATTCCTGGCGCGCGTACCCGTCGGGCGCCTGGGCGAACCGGAAGATCTGGCAGGACCGCTATTGTTTCTGTGCTCGCGCGCCTCGGATTTTCATACCGGACACGTCGTCTACGCGGACGGCGGATACACCGCAGGTTAGCGATGGCCCGACCGCGATCCATCGCGATCGTCGGCGGCGGCCTGATGGGGGCCGGCATTGCGCAAGTTTTCGCCACGGCCGGGCACGCAGTCACCGTCTTCGAGCCCTCGCCCGTGGTGCGCGCCACGGTTCGCTCGCGAATTGCCGAGTTACTGCGCTTATATGAACTCGACGAGAGCGTTGCGCAGAGCGTCGATATCACGGATGACTTGGGCCGGGCCGTGGGGCGCGCTGACTACGTCACGGAAGCGGCTCCGGAGAAGCTTGAACTCAAGCAGTCGATCTTCGCCGACTTGGTGAAACTGGCTCCCACCGCGGCCATACTGGCGTCGAATACTTCCGTGATACCCATCCATCGCATCACTGAGGGACTGCCGAGCGCCGAGCGCATGGTCGGCACGCACTGGTGGAACCCGCCGGCGTTGATCCCTTTGGTCGAGGTCATTCAATCGGTCCGCACCTCGGAAGGCACCGTTCGCGCGACCATGGCTTTGCTCAAGGCAACCGGCAAGTCTCCGGCTCACGTGACCAAGGACGTGCCGGGCTTTGTGGCCAATCGGCTGCAGCACGCGTTGTGGCGCGAGGCCATCGCCATGGTGCGCGAGGGGGTGTGCGACGCCGCTACTCTCGATGCCTGCGTGAAGAACAGCTTTGGCCTGCGCCTGGCGGTTCTCGGCCCCTTGGAAAATGCGGACCTGGTGGGGCTGGATCTGACCCTCGACATCCATAAGACCATTATTCCAGAGTTGAATCGCTCTGATCGGCCGGACCCGTATCTTGAGGCCCAGGTGGCGGCCGGTCATTTGGGCTTTAAAACAGGGATGGGCTTTCGCGCCTGGTCCGAGGATGAAATGAGTGCGCTGCGCCGGCGGCTGGCCGCACATCTGCTCGAAGCGCGGAGCAAGGTGTGACGCACCCGTCCCGGCGCACAGAGCTTCGTTCCGTCGCGGTCTTGTCGCTGGGCTTCGGCCTGGTCGGCATCGATCGGTTCTTGATCAGCACCATGTATCCGGTCATCGCCCGCGATTTGCGTTTGGACTATGGCGATATCGGCCTGATCACCGGAGCGCTGGCGATGGCCTGGGGAATTTCCGCGCTATTCATGGGCAATGCCTCGGATCGTATCGGCCGGCGGCTGGTTCTCACCGTCTCGCTCATCGTTTTCTCCTTGCTCATCGGCGCCAGCGGTCTTGCCACCGGATTGATCACTCTGATCATCGTTCGGGTGATCATGGGGTTTGCGGACGGCGCCTATACACCGGTCAGCATCGCCGCGACGCTGGATGCATCGCCGCCCCAGCGGCGCGGCTTGAATATCGGCATACAGCAAATGATGCTGCCGCTGTTTGGACTGGGATTGGCGCCCTTGTTGGTCGCCGGCGCATTGCGCGTCATCGAGTGGCGCCTGATTTTCTTGATCTTCGTGATTCCCGGCCTGGCGCTGGCCTTCGCTGTATGGAAGATGATTCCGGCGTTGTCTGCGCCTCTGCAAGCTCGACCCAGGAACGGCCTTGCGGATTGGAGGGCTGTACTTGCGCATTCGAACGTGCGCATCGCCGCGCTGCTCATGCTGTGCTGGTTGACCTGTCTGATATCCACCAGCGCCTTCATGCCGAATTACCTGGTCGATCATTTGCAGCTTCGCTCCGAGCAGATGGCAGTGGTCATGTCCGCCATCGGCTTGGGCGCGACCGTCGGTACGCTGCTGCTGCCGTGGCTGTCCGATAAGATCGGCCGCAAGCCGGTGATGGCGCTCTCGAGCGTCGGCGTGTTCGTGTCGCTGCTGCTGTTGGCCAATGCCCGGCAAAACGTCGGCATACTCTTTGCGTTCCTGTTCATGGTTCATTTCTTCAATAACGCGCTCATTGCCCTGACCGTCGGACCCTTGAGTACCGAAGCCGTCCCCGCCGCGCTGATGGCGACCGCCTCCGGGCTGGTGATCGCCGTCGGTGAATTGTTCGGCGGCGGCCTGGCGCCGGTGATCGTCGGCCATGTCGCGCAGCGCTTCGGGATCGAGCACGTACTCTGGCTGCCCATTGCCGCCATTGCGGCCGGATTTTTTCTGTGTTTGGCCATCAGGGACACCCGCGCATCATGAGCAACAAAGTCATCATTTCCTGCGCCATCACCGGCGCCATGCATACACCCACCATGTCGGACGCCTTGCCGATCACGCCAGCGCAGATCGCGGCGCAATCCATCGAGGCGGCCGCCGCCGGCGCCGCCATCATTCACCTGCATGCGCGCAAACCGGCGGATGGCGAGCCCACCGGCAGCCCCGAGGTGTATTCGCAGTTTCTGCCCGAGATTCACCGGCAGTGCGACGCGGTGATCAATTTGACCACCGGCGGCAGTCCCACCATGACGGTGGCCGACAGACTGGCGGCAGCCATTCGCTTCAAACCGGAAATGTGTTCACTGAACATGGGCTCGATGAACTTTGCGATTTTTCCCGCAGCCAACCGCGTCAAGCAATGGAAATACGCCTGGGAGGAAGGCTATGTGCGCAATAGCGATGACTTTATTTTTCGCAATACCTTCCGCGACATCAAGTACATTCTCGAGACCATGACGGAGTCGGGCACGAAGTTCGAGCACGAGTGCTACGACGTCGGCCATCTGTACAATCTGGCGCATTTTCTCGAGAACCGGTTGGTAAAGCCGCCATTTTTCGTGCAGCTGATATTCGGCATTCTCGGCGGGATCGGCGCCGATCTCGATAATCTGATGTTCATGAAGCGAACCGCCGATCGTCTGTTCGGGCCGGCCAACTTCCAATGGTCGGTGCTTGCGGCGGGCCGGCATCAGATGCCGTTTCTGACGCAAGCTGCCCTCATGGGCGGCAATGTGCGCGTGGGTCTCGAAGACAGCCTGTTCATCGAGCGCGGCCAGCTGGCTGAGTCCAATGCTCAGCAAGTGCACAAGATCAAGCGAATACTCAAGGAGATGGGACGCGAGGCGGCCTCGCCCGCGGAAGCCCGGCAGATGCTCGGACTCAAGGGCCAACAGCACGCACTGTATGCGTGAGACTCCGGCAGCGCGCCGTGCGCGTTAACGCGACGCTGGTCCTTTGCGCGGCGGCAGCGCTGCTCGAGGGATTCGACAATCAATCCATGGGCGTGGCCGCGCCGCGCGTGATTGCGGAATTCGGCCTGTCGACCGGCCAGACGACGGCGATATTCAGCGCGGCCACGTTCGGGCTGGCCGTCGGAGCGCTTCTCGGCGGCCGCATCGCCGACTACCTGGGGCGCAAACGAACGCTGATCGTCTCGTTGCTGCTGTTTGGCTGCTGCTCGCTGTTGACCGCGGTGGTCCCCGGCGCGCAATGGCTGTTTGCCGCACGCCTGCTCACGGGGCTCGGGCTCGGCGGCGCCATGCCTAACTTCATCTCCCTCTGCTCGGAAGCGACTCACGCCCAGCAACGAGTCAGCGTGGTGACTCTCATCATGGCGGCGATGCCATTTGGCGGCGCCTTGGCGGCCCTGGTATCGGTGGGCGCGCAACTAGGCTTGGGCTGGCGATCGATCTTTTATATCGGCGGCTCGGCGCCCATTCTCATTGGCGGCCTGATGATGTTCCTGCTACCCGACACGCGGCGCACGGGCGGCGCGCTTCCCTCATCCACACCAAGGCGAATCGAGAGCTTGGCGGCCACGCTGTTTGGCTCGACGCGGGCGCCGGCAACATTACTGCTGTGGGCGGCATTCTTTTTTACCCAGCTGGTGCTGTTCATGATGCTCAATTGGTTGCCTACCTTGATCGTTGGCTTGGGATTCAGTCGCAGCGAGGCCAGCTGGACCTCGGTTTGCTTTAATTTGGGCGGCAGCCTCGGCGCGGGATTCCTGGGCCATCTGCACGCCGGGAAACATCGCCGCGAATGGGTGCTGGTGACATACACTCTCATGGCCGTCTCGCTGGGGGCCGTAGCTTCGGTGGTCAAGGTGTTCGCCGTCGCCGCCTCGGCATGTGCGCTAGCCGGCGTATTCATCGTGGGTGCGCAGCTCATCTTGTTTGCGCTCGCGCCGCTGTATTACGGCACGGCCATCCGCGGTACCGGAGTCGGTGCGGCGGTCGCGGCGGGACGCTTCGGGACGGTGGCCGGTCCTTTGTTTGCGGGCGGCTTATTGGCGAGCGGCGGAGGCAGCGCAGCGGTATTGTTGGCGATTGTGCCATTCGTGGCAGCGGGCGGCTGCGCAGCCTTCGCACTGACATGGCGGGAGCAGGTGAGTGAGTAACCGCATTGTATTCATCGGCACGGCGGAGGCGGATGCACAGGAGTTCGAGGCCAAGGCCCGCGCGGACTTTCCGGACCTGAATCTATCTGCCACCAACGATCGGGGCTCCGCGCTCTCGCAAGTCGCCGATGCCGAAGCGCTGATCGCCCATCAATTTCACTTTGATGAGGACATTGTAGGGCGAGCCGCGAAGCTGCGCTGGATTCAGTCCTTGACCGCCGGCACCGAGCTGATCGTGAAGCTCGCCGCTCTGCGGCCCGAGGTCATACTCACATCGACGCGCGGCATGCACGGACCGCAAATGTCCGAACTGGTATTTTTGCAAATGCTCGCGCTGTTGCGCGATTTTCCGCGAATGCAGCGCAATCAGGCGGCAGAACTTTGGGATCGCTGGCCGCAGCCGCTGCTGTGGGGCAAGACCATGGTCATTGTGGGCGTCGGCGCCATCGCGGAGGTCTTGGCGCCGCGCTGCAAGGCATTCGGCATGACGGTGGTCGGGATTTCCGAGTCCGCGCGCAGACCCGAAGGCTTCGATGAAATCATTGGACGCAAGGAACTCGCACGCGGTGCAGCGCTGGCAGATTTTTTGGTGCTCATCGTGCCGCATACGCCTAAGACCGAGAATCTCATCGACGCTACGGTCATTGCCGCCATGAAACCCAGCGCCTATCTCATCAACGTCGCGCGCGGCGGAGTGCTCGACGAAGGTGCGCTGCGCGATGCGCTGCATCAGCGGCGCCTGGCAGGCGCGGCGCTCGATGTGTTTCGCGAGCGGCCGCTTCCGGCCGGCCATCCGCTATGGCATGAGGACAGGGTCATCGTCACCCCGCACATCGGCGGCATGAGCGATATCTATCTCGATCAGGCCTACCCCATCGTGCGCGATAATTTGCGCCTGTTTCTCGCCGGCAAAGCCGGCCTCATGAAGAATATCGTGTCCCACTGATTGATCAACCAATGGTTCGACGCCCATGCAAGCAAGCACCTCTCGCGCATTGAACGCCGTTTCCGGCGAGGAGCTCGAGCGTCGCTGGCTCAGCGTGCGCACAGCGATGCGCAGCGGCGGAATCGACGCGCTCGTCGTGCAGAATTCCAGCGACTGGGTCGGAGGATACATCCGCTGGTTCAGCAATCAGCCGGCAACCAACGGCTATCCGAGCAGTCTGGTATTTCCGCTCGAGGGCGGCATATCTCTGATCGAACAGGGACCTTTTGGCGGATTGAAGCAATCGAGCCCGGCCGAGCTCGCTGCAAGCGGCATCGCACGGCGCTTGACCACGCCGAGCTATCCTTCCGTAGGGTATTCGGGCGGCTACGATGCTGATATCGCGGCCGCCGAGCTCAATCGCTTTGGCGCCAAGCGCGTGGGTTTCGTCGCGCCCGCGGCGATGTACCACAGTTTTGGGCAGCACTTGAGCGATCGGCTGCAAGGCTGCGAGCTCGTCGATGCCACCGATCTTGTCGATCGCATCAAGGCTATCAAAAGCGCCGAGGAACGCGCTTTTATTCGCCGAGTCGCAGCGATGCAGGACCAGGTCATGCTGCAGGTGCGGGAATTCATCCGCCCGGGACTCAAAGACTTCGAAATCGCGGCTTATGCTCAATACGTGGGACAGCAGCTCGGCAGCGAGCAAGGGATTTTTCTGTGCTCCTCGGCTCCCTGGGGACAGGCCGCGAGCTTTCGGCCGCGATCCATGCAAGGCCGCACGCTCGAGCGCGGTGACATTTATTCCCTGCTGGTCGAGAACAACGGCGCCGGCGGCTACTATACGGAGCTGTCGCGGATTTTTGTGTTGGGAGAGGTCCCGCGGGAACTCGAGGAGGCGCATGCGGCAGTGCTCGTCGCGCAGCGCTTCGCCCTATCGCTGCTCAAACCGGGAACCCCTTGCAAGGAGATCTACGCCACTCACAACGCCTACCTCAAGGAGCGCAAGCTACCCGAGGAGCGGCGCTTGAGCGTGCATGGCATGGGCTACGACATGGTTGAACGGCCGCTGATCCGCAACGATGAGGATATGTCGATCGAAGAGAACATGGCGATCGTGTGTCACCCGGGAATACTCAATGAGCGGATGTTCGTCCACAACACCGATGTTTATTTGATCGAGCGCCAAGGCCCGTCCGAGTGCCTGCATGCCACACCTAAGAAAATCTTTGAGGTCAGCTGCGCCTAGGAGGCTGGGCGGCACGAAGTGGTGAAACAAAACGCAACAAGTGAGGTGACATGAACATACGCCGAATTGCGGCTTCGCCACTAACGGCGGCGCTGACTTTTTTCGTGTTTGGTTACGGATTCGCGGATTCCACAACAACAGTCCAGAACTTGAGTTATCCGAGTGCGCGACGCGGGGATCAGATCGATGATTATCATGGAGTCAAGGTGGCCGATCCCTACCGCTGGATGGAGGACGTCGATTCGCCCGAGACCCGAGCGTGGGTGGAGGCGGAAGCGAGACTCACCACCGGCTACCTTGCGGCAATTCCGGGACGCGAGAAGATTGCTCGGCGCTTAAAAGAGATGTTTAACTACGAACGTTGGCGTTCGCCGGAGAAGCGCGGTTCACAATGGTTCTACCGTCATAACGACGGATTGCAAAATCAGTGGGTGTTATTTACCACCACCAATCCGGAACAACCGCCACGTGTCCTCTTGGATCCGAATGCACTCGCGGAGGACGGGACGGTTGCGCTTAAACAGACGGGCTATAGCGACGACGGCCGGCTGGTGGCCTATGGGCTATCCGAAGCCGGTTCAGACTGGGAAGTCTGGCACGTGCGCGACGTCGCAAGCGGCAAGGACCTGCCGGATCAAGTCCACCGGGCGAAAAACACTCAGGCATCCTGGCGAAAAGACGGCAGTGGGTTCTATTACTCCGGCTATTCCGCGGCCCCGGAAGGGGAATCGCTTAAAGCGGCGAACCAGTACCGCAAACTGTTCTTTCATAGGCTGGGGACGCCGCAGTCCGAAGACCCGCTGATCTATGTTCGGACCGACGCTCCCGATTGGTACTTCAGTAAGCAAGTGACTGATGACGGGCATTACCTCATCATCGAGGCTCACCGCGGGACCGACGTTAAAAACACCCTGCTGGTTTCGAATCTTGGAGTCACGGATTCAGCTGTGAAACCCGTCATCGCGGATCCGAAAGCCAACTACACATTCATTGGCAATGTTGGCTCAACATTTTACCTTCAGACTGATGACGACGCGCCGCGCTACCGGATAATCGCGTTGGATCTTGCCAAGCCCGACCGAACGCACTGGCGCACCGTGATACCTGAGTCGCAAGATACGCTCGACAGCGCGACGCTGGTTGGACATCAGCTGATTGCGCAGTACGTTCATGACGCCCACAGCGTCGTTCGGCGCTATACACCGGATGGCAAAGAGATTGGCGAACTCAAGCTGCCGGGATTCGGTACCACCTCGGGATTCGCGGGGCGTGTAAACGATTCGGTTACTTACTACTCGTACACAGATTTTACGACGCCCTCATCGATCTATCGTCTGGATCTTAAAACCGGTGGGACGAGGCCATGGCGAGCGCCACGACTGACCGCATTCAAACCTAGCGAGTACGAGACGAAGCAGGTCTTCTACCAGAGCAAGGACGGAACACGAATCCCCATGTTTGTGATCGCGCGCAAGGGGACCTCACTCGACGGTCAAAATCCGACCATTCTGTACGGGTATGGTGGTTTTAATGACTTGGAGCAACCGGCGTTTTCGCCCCTCACTGCCGCGTGGCTCGAATTGGGCGGTGTTTACGCGGTGGCAAACCTGCGAGGCGGCGGAGAGTACGGTAGGGCCTGGCACGAGGCTGGGATGAAGACTCGCAAGCAGAATGTATTCGATGACTTCATCGGGGCGGCGGAATATCTGATAGAGAATCGCTGGACGAGTCGCGCGCGACTGGCCATCGATGGAGCATCGAACGGTGGCTTGTTAATCGGAGCGGTCGAGGAGCAGCGGCCGGATCTATTTGCGGTTGCCGTGGCAGAGGTGGGAGTCATGGACATGTTGCGGTTTCGCGAGTTCACCTTGGGTAGGGGATGGGAGGCCGACTATGGCTCTGTCGACAATCCAGACGAGTTCAAGGCGTTGCTGGCCTATTCGCCCTATCACAACGTGAAATCCAACATCGCTTATCCGGCCACTTTAATCCTCACCGGCGATCACGATGATCGAGTATTTCCCGCCCACAGTTTTAAGTTTGCGGCTGCGATGCAGAATGCAGATCCCAACGGTAATCCAATCCTGATCCGAATTGATCTACGGGCCGGGCATGGGGGTGGGAAACCGGTGTCAAAATGGGTGGACGAGACCGCAGATGTCTACGCGTTTGTGCTGAACGCAATGGGGCTTGCAAGTAGCACACCGCCGGGTGGGAACTAGAGTCGACTCCGCCTAGTGCGGCGCGCTAATGACGATGAGTTCGATTCCGGGCGGCGGCAATGCCGCCTGCAAATGAACTACCGGCCCGCTTTGCACGCTTTCATCGACCAGCGCGAAATTCGATGAGTCGGTGATCCTGTAGCGCTTCACGTCGTGACTGCCCGGTCCCGGCAGATTGACCGTCAAATGGTAGCCGCCATTGTCATGGTAAGCGACCGTACGCCGGGGCAAGAGCGTGATATCCATGATATTGGGGATGTGCATCACATCGCCGCTGGGCCGCGGCCCGAGATATTTGGCTGCAATTTGATAGTTGCTGATCAATATTTGAACCGTGCCGCGGTCCCGCGAGCGTCCCGCCACCACCGCGAACCCCGCATCATCGCTGCCCGAAGTTTTCAGCAATTCCGGCGTGCTCTTAAGGGAGCCGAATGCGATCAGCGCATGACCCACGGCATCGGCTTCGGCATTGGGATGCCGGAAGGAAGAATCGCCGCGGTAATAGGCTTGTTTTTCGATGGGGCTGCTCAGCATATAAATCAGCGAACTGACGGCAAATGACGCCCGGGCGGCGGTGGACATGTCGCGATCGAACAAATCCACATTCCACTCATCCAAAAATTCCTTCGTGGCGGCGAAGCCATGCGCATCGAGAATCGGCCGCAATTGCTGAGCGATGGTCACGAAGTTGGAGGGGTCGTTCGAATCCATGGTGTACAGATGCCAGGAAAAGAAATCGAGCGGCAGATGATTCGAATGCACATAGTCCAAAAATCCCTCCCGGTACGCGCCGGCATCCAAGGGCTTGGATATCGTGTCGCCGCCCACCAGCGCGTGCTCGTCCGCGGCCTGGATGGCGCGCGCGGTCTTGTCGTACAAGGCGTAGTACTGTTGCGGTGAACCGGTCCAAAAAACCCTGAAATCCGGTTCGTTCCATATCTCCCAGTAGCGGATGCCGTAATGAAAGCCCTTATCCCACCCCTTGTTGTAGTGGAGCACGACATGCTTGGCGATTTGCGCGTACTTGTCCAAGTCGGCAGGAGGATCAGCTTGGGCGCCGATGCTGCGGCCGACCCGGAACAAGGGCTCCGCTCCCACCGACTTGATCGATGCGATCATTCGATCCGTCGCATCGAAATGATAGCTCGACGGATCTTGCGGATCCGCATTCATATCCGGAAAGATCGTGAACTCGTTGCGGCTCGCGGGAATGGCAACCGGCAGATTCGGAGCGGTCCCAAAGCGTGCATCGATGTCGCCCGGACCGAACTCATCGTGAGTACGGATCAGATCAATGCGCGCGGCGCGGTAATCCGCGGAAATATCGACGCCCGCAGAGTGCTCTGCGTCCGGACCGCGGCCGGAAAACTCGGCCGCCGGCGCACCATGGATGCCGCTGAAAGGCCGCAGCGCACCCACCGTGATGGTCGCGTCCACCGTGACATTGCGCAGCGCCGGCGCTTCATCCGCATGCGCACGCTGCGGACCGGCAGCCGCCAATAGCACCGTTGCGAGAACTGAAACGATTCTGTTTGTATTCATGCGATTCTGTTCACATTCAAGGTCTGGTCAGTCCGAAGGATTCCATCCACCAATACAACTACACGATCTTCTCCTAAGCGGAGCAGGCATGCAGGAATTCCAACACCGGAGCGCTCAACGAGTCGTCGGCGGTGTTCACGGCAAATCCCTGCGTCAAGTGATTGTGACCGCGGATGACGCGCAATTGAGGTTTAAAGCCATGATGGGTCACGAGCCGAGCGAATAATTCGCCGGCCTGCACCTGATGCTGCAAGGGGTCAAGTTCCGCGAACGTGATCAACAAGGGCGCGATCGGGGATGTATCGATGAGATCGATGGTCGACATCTGCCGATAACGTTCGAAGTCGGAACCGTAATACGGCTCATTGCGTGGATCGGGGGTGGCCACGCCGAATTGCTCGCGGGCGAGCTTTTCCAGCACGGGATTGTAAACACCGGAAATCAGAACAACCGCCTTGACGAATATTCCCTCCGGCGGATGAAAGCGGCGTATCAAAGTGGCCGTTGCGACATGCGCCGCACCTGCGGATTCGCCGACCAGGAAAATGCGCGCCGGGTCGAGGCCATGCTGCGCCGCGTTGTCCCGCACCCAGCGATACGCACTGATCACATCTTGCGCTCCCGCCGGCCAGACATGCGCTGGGGCGAGACGATAATTGGCAACCACGACGGCGATGCCTTGCCGCGCAAAATGCAGACCGACATTCTCGCGATCGGCCTTGTCGCCGCGGATGAAGCCGCCGCCGGGCATGAATACCATGACCGGAGCCGCTGCCGCGCCCTTGCTCTGCGGTCGATAGACATCCAAGCGATGCCGCCCATCGCTTCCGTAGGCAATATCGTGAATCACTTCCACGCCGTCGCGCCGCTGATTCTTGAGCAACGGCTGATAGATGGATTGGGTGAAATCCATGTCGAGCACGGGTCCGTGCGCGCGAATGCGCCGCTCGCGAGCAGCCCCGTCCGAATCCGGCGCGGCCTCCAAGTCCGATTCTCGTGTGAACCTCTGTGTCATCGTCGAAGCTCTATGCGTTGATGCTCGGCGCCTTATGGAACTTGCCGTCCTTCATGATGGCCCGCAGGTTGTCCTTGTTTTGAAGAAGCGCCACATTCTGGGTCGGATCGCCCGACACCAGCAGCACGTCGGCCAAGAATCCCGGCTTGATCTGCCCCAGCTCGTTTTCCATACCCATGATTTCGCCGCCGAGTTTCGTCGCCGCCACCAAGGCTTCCGTGGGTGTGAACCCCAAGTGGCGGACAAACAGTTCCAGATCGCGCGCATTGCGTCCGTTGGGATTGAATGGAAACCCGTAATCGCCGCCGGGCAGCAAGCGGACACCGCGCTTCTTGAGCAGAGGCCCCAGTTTTTTCTGGTGCGAAAGGACGACAGCCGCATCGGCCTTCATGTGGGTCATGTCGAAATGTGGCGGCGGCGCAGCGTCCAAGGTTGCCTGCACGATTCCCAACGTCGGGCCGACAAAGATGTGGTCTTTGCGCTCCACCAACATCTCGATGGCTTCCTCATCGGCATAAGTACAGTGATAGAGAACGCGAAAGCCGTTGCGCAGACCCATTTTGATCGCTTCCGCGGCATGCGCGTGGCCGGTCAGCCAGACCTTGGACTCGCGTGCCTGCTCGCCCGCGGCGCGCACCTCATCCTCGGTATACAGAAGTTGCATGGAAGCGCCCGGCTTCAATGCGCTTTCGCCGGACAGCAGGAACTTGACGACCTTCGCGCCGCCCGCCGCGCAATCCTTGATGAAGGCGCGCACTGCCTCCGGTCCCCGGCCGTGCTCGGCCACGCTGCCGCCTTCTAAATAAGCGGTTTCATTCGGGGGTTCGCGCTCCAGCGACGAGGGCACCAGCCGCGGGCCCGGCGTGCCGCCTGAATCGATCTGCGCCTTCAGCGACATTTCCAGGGTTTTTCCCAAGGCGCCGGCGGAGTAGGCGCTGGTGAATCCATGATCGAGAAGGATGCGGGCGTTGCGCGCCGTGTTGAGCAGCAGATCTTCAGGCGGCAGGCTCATGCCTGGCACGAAGCGCTCCACCGAACTCGGCCAGCTCAAATGCGCGTGAGCCTCGGTCAGTCCGGGCATGAGCGTGGCGCCGGCGCCATCCACGATGGTCACATTCTCGCGTGACAGCGGTTCGCCCCCGGCCCCCACCACGGCGGCGATGCGATTGTCCTTGACTAGAACTTCGCCGGCGAACGGCGGGGCGCCGTTGCCGTCGAAGATGCGCGCATTGACGAAGAGGATCATGGCCGTCGCATGCAGGTCCGGCCTTCGCTAGAACTTGACATCGAACGTGACTCCCACTTGCCGCAGTGAATTAACGGTCTGCCAGCCGGAAATGCCGTTGACGTAGCCTGCGGGGTTGGCGGGATTCATTCCTGGCAGCGTAACCGAAGGGCCGCCGTACAAAGTCACCGGCTCGTTGTCGTTGCTTAAGTTACGCACGAATAACGCCGCGCTCCATGTTTGCTCGGGGGAACGCACGCCGAGGCGGGCTCCGGTGTTCCAATTCGCCGGATACGTATACCCCGGCGCGCCGGTCGGCCCCAACAGGGTGGAGGATCGGTACACGGTGTCAGCGTTCACGAAGCCTTCGACGTGAGGCGCCACAGGGAAAGCGTAGAGGCCCGACAAGGTAACCTTGTTCTTCGGCACGCCCACCAGTTGCCGGTTCGACAGCGACGTCGTAGCGCCGCCGACCAGGGCGCTCGGATCGTATCCCTCCCAGCCAGTGGGATAAGTAGCCTCGTCATAAATATAGCCGGCGTTGAATGTCAGCCCAGTGATTACCTGCCCATAGACATTCGCTTCGAAACCCTTGCTAATCACCTTGGGAACGGATTGGTCCGGGCAAGCCAACGCACCGACCGGCGTGATTTCGCATTTCTGTCCTTGGTAATCCTTGACCCGTGTGTAGAACACGTCGCTATCCCACCCCAACTTACCCTGCAAGGCGGTGCCTTTCAGCCCCAGTTCAAACGCGGTCGGTATTTCGGGGCCTATGTACGATTGCGGGATCCCCACTTGCGCCGGACTGATGATGGGCCCCTTGTAGCCGCGTACCACCGTGAAGTAGCTGGTCAAGTCCGGATCGATCTTGTATTGCAGGCCGAGGCGTCCAGACCAGTTATCGATACTGGTCGAGTCGTACGCGGGAAAGCTCGCTGGGTTATACGGATCCGCTGTCGTGAAATCGGCGATGGTCTGATGGGTGTATCGGATGCCTCCGATCAAGCCGAGCTGATCGGTAAGGTGGTACGTTGCCTGCCCGTACGCGGCATCGGACTTGTTGGTTTGGCCTGTCGACGGCGCTGATGTTGTAAACGGCGTGAACGGGAATGGCGGTGGCATGAACGGTGTGGGCGGAATATCAAACGTTCCAACGTGGAAGGCACCGCCCGGAATATAACCTGCCGCCCCCGAATAGCTCGAATAGAAAAGGCCCGCCACGTAATCGACTCTTTGCACGCCGTTCGAGGCAACACGCAGCTCCTGGGAGAATTGACGGCCGGAAGAGGTCGCGCCCACGTAGAAAATTTGCAGGAATTCCGCGGCCACTCCTTGAGGGTCGAAATCATAGGGCGAATCTATTTGCTTGCGGTATCCGGTGATGGAGGTAAGCGTGGCTTGCCCCAAGTCGTAGTCGATTTGCGCCGATGCGCCATAGTTTCGATAGTTCAGATCGTTTGCTTGATCCCCGCAACGCGCCTGGTTCGAGTACGACGGCGTGATGCCGCAAGCAGCCAGCTCCGCTGTCAATTCGGGGTTTGCCGAGACGTAGGTGAACTGCGGATCATTATAGTTCTGCCCGCGCCTGTCGTAGTCGCCGATCAAATTCACGGTCAGAGCATCGGTCGGCTTGAGCAGAAAGCTCAAGCGACCGCCCCATTCCGTGGAGACATTATCGGTACCATTGAAATTATTGACCTCTACTCCCTTCGTCCGGTCATCCGACACAGCCAGTCTGATGGCGGCGGTGTCGGTCAGCGGGGCATTGAGCACCGCACGCTCAGTTTCTTCTCCAAATTTGGAACCGAACTTGTCGTCGTCAGAATAATCGATATGCGCCGTGCCATAGAACTTCGTCGGATCGGGCGGTGCCGTCACCATATTGATGACACCCGCCGAGGAGGTTAGACCGAACAACGTGCCCTGAGGCCCTTTGAGGACTTCGATGCGCTGCAGATCGTAAAGATTGGTGATATTGACGTTGCCTTGCGGGACCCCATCCACCACGATGCCGACCGCGCCTTCGGCAGTGGGATTGAACGACGTGGTGCCGATGCCGCGGATCTGTCCCCCGCCGCCCGGACCGCCGAACGCCTGCACCATTTCGAGCGCCGGAGTGGTGCGGGCAAGATCTGCGATGCTGTAAATGTGTTCGTCAGCCAACTGCGCCGCAGTGATCACGGTAATGGCGACCGGAACGTCCATCAGCAATTCCGGACGCTTCTGCGCGGTGACGATGATCTCGGTCAAGGTGTTCTCGCCGGTGCCTGCGGCTTGTTGCGCGCCGGCCACCTGGGTCACCAGGCACCCCAAGCCCAGAACGCTTCCCAAGCTTGCCGCCAGGACGATGCGATGATTATTCCAGCTCATGATTCCTCCCCGCCTCAAATGCATTTGTTTTGTCTGGCCGGACGCCACGCCGTGTCCAGCAATAGGCAGCGTAGATGCGCGTCAACGCATCGGGAAGGCGTTTCTATGGATGCCAGCTTTCGGTGCTGCCGAAAGGTCGCGCGAGGGTTATTCGGGGGAGCTTTGCGCGGCGGACTTCAAGACCTCGAAGAGCCATACCCTACCCGGGTCGCGGTCCCGGTATTTGTGCCACTGGATCATCTCCACCAGTCGCGGCATTACCACAGGCGAGGGCAGCATCTTCAGCGGCAGAACATTGCTGTAGGCCAGCGCCAGGCGCCGGTGCATGATTGATATACGGTTTGTGCCCACCAGCAGGTGCGGCACGCTATTGAAGTTGGTCGCGATGACCTCGACGCGCCGCGCGTGCCCAAATCGCTCGAAGAACCAGGCATCGATGGTCGGCGGCCGCAGCGTGCCGATGCGCGCCACCACATGGCCGAGCTGCAGGCACTGCTCCAGGCTGATTTGATCCCCGATCAATGGGTTCTCGTTCCAGCACACGCACACATACTCGTCCTCGAACAAGACCTCGGCCGGATGACCCTCGCGAATGAAATTCTTTGGAAGCACCAGGAATTCGATTTCTCCGCGCGCCAGGGCTTCCCACGGCTCATTCTCGTTGCCGAGCAGCTCGATGGTGATTCCAGGAGCGTCGCGCTGCAAACGCTTGAGTGCCGCGGGCATCAGCACCGTGGATACATAGTCCGACATCATTAGCCTGAAATTGCGCTTTGAATTGAGCGGGTCGAATTGCGGCCGAATATCGATCGTCGCCTGCACGTGCAGTAAACAATCGCGCACACTGGCTTGCAGGCTCTCCCCAAGTGGGGTGGGCGCCATGCGCCGTCCGATCTGCGTCAGCAACTCATCGTCGAAATAAGTTCGAAGGCGCGCCAGCGCTCCGCTCGTAGCGGACGGACTCAAATTCAGCCGCTCGGCGGCATGGGTAATGCTGCGCTCGGTCAGTAGAACGTCAAGGGCGACGAGCAGATTCAAATCAAGGCGGTTTAAATTCATGGGAACAAAGCGCATTGCGCATCATTGTAGGTATCATCTCCGACACTCATGATAGGCCAATTCCTAAATCAAGCCACTGTTTTCATTGGCGATTTCGCCAGATCGGTGCGGCGGAATGCTGGCATCGGAAAATCGCACTTTTAAGCGCTGGACAAAGCGTATAGCGTTGCGCAGGGAGTTCGACGAACGCGCCGCGAATGTGTTGGGGAATGGCAGAAGGCACGCGGGGCGCACAAAGAAAAAGAGTATGAAATACATAAAATCCGTTTCCGTGCTCGTTTGCTTTGCCGGCCTGTTGAGTTTCGCAGCCGCACCGGCGGCAACCGCCTTCCCCGATGTCAAAGATCCCGACGCGCGAGCGCTCGCCGCGATTGCTCAAATGACCGACGCCGAGCGCTTTCAGCTCCTGCACGGCATCATGGCCATACCGCTGCCCCTTCCCGGCTTTCGCGCACCGCCGCCGGGCATCAAGGTCACCGCCGGATACATCAAGGGCATTACGCGATTGGGTGTTCCCGATATCTTTGAAACCGATGCCAGCTTAGGGGTGGTCAACCCAGGACAATTGCGCCGCGGCGATGTCGCCACGGCGATGCCGGCCGGCCTTGCGCTCGCCGCGAGTTTTGATCCGGAACTCGCGTTTCGCGGCGGCGCCATGATGGGCAGCGAGGCGCGCGCAAAAGGGTTCAATGTGCTGCTCGGCGGGGGAAGCAATCTCGCCCGCGACCCGCGCAATGGACGCAATTTTGAATATCTCGGGGAGGATCCGCTGCTGGCGGGGACTTTGGCGGGTGAGGAAGTGCGCGGCACACAGTCGCAGCGAGTGGTATCCACCGTGAAGCATTTCGCCTTGAATGATCAGGAAACCTTGCGCCACACAGTGGATGTCATCATCACTGAAGCGGCGGAGCGGGAATCGGACCTTTTGGCATTCGAGATTGCCATCGAGCGCGGTCAGCCGGGATCTGTCATGTGCTCGTACAATTTGCTGGCGGGCGAATATGCCTGCGGCAACGATGCGCTCTTGAATCGCATTCTCAAAGGCGATTGGGGCTACAAGGGCTGGGTCATGTCCGACTGGGGTGCCGTCTACGATGCATCCTTTATTTCGAAGGGCCTCGATCAGGAATCTGGCGAACAGATCGACCAGCAAGTTTATTTTGACCAGCCGCTGCAAGCGCAAGTACAAGCCGGCCGCATTCAAAAATCGCGTGTGAGCGACGCCGCACGCCGCATCGTGCGTTCGCTCTTTGCCGTGGGCGTCGATGTCCCACCGGTGGAATCGACCATTGACTACCCCCGCGATGCGCTGGTCGCGCATCAAGCCGCCGCGGAGGGAATGGTCCTGTTGAAAAATGACGGCATATTGCCCATAAGCGGCGCGAGCAAGCGAATCGGGGTGTTTGGCGGACACGCGGATATCGGCGTGTTGTCCGGCGGCGGTTCCAGTCAGGTCACGCCGTTCGGCGGCCCGCCGACGTTTGTCCCCTTGGGCGGTCAGGGATTAGCTGCGATATTCGGTCGAGAACTCTTCATGCCATCATCGCCTGTCGATCATCTGCGCAGCGCAATGCCGGGTACGACGGTCAATTACTATACCGGTTATGATTTAGGTTCGGCGGCCGCAGACGCAGCGGGAAACGACATCGTCATCGTCTTCGCCACGCAATGGCAGGCCGAGGACGCCGATCATGCCTCGATGAATTTACCGGAGGGGCAGGACGCCCTCATCGCCGCAGTGGCCAAGGCGAATCCCAATGTGATTGTTGTCCTTGAAACCGGAAATCCCATCAAAATGCCTTGGCTCGCCGATGTCAAAGCAGTCGTCGAGGCTTGGTATCCGGGCCAGGAAGGCGGTGCCGCAATCGCGGAACTCCTGACGGGCACAATCAATCCTTCGGGTCACCTGCCGATCAGCTTCCCGATGGATGAAAACCAATTGCCGAGACCTAATATTCCCGGGCTGGGACTGCCTGATGGCACCAGCATCAAGATCGACTACTTTGAAGGATCGGATGTTGGCTATCGTTGGTACGCGGCCAAACATCTGCAGCCGCTGTTCGCTTTCGGCCACGGCTTGAGCTACACGCACTTCGATTTCACGCAACTGCGCCTCACCGGTGCACGAAATCCCGAGGCCACTTTTACGGTCAAGAATGCCGGCCCTCGCGAGGGAGCCGCAGTGCCCCAGATTTATTTGATTTCCGCGGCCGGCAAATCCGTGCAGCGTCTCGCCGCGTTCAGCCGAATCATGCTGGCGGCGGGCGCCAGCCAAAGCATCTCGGTCTCGATCGATCCGCGTCTGCTGGCACACTGGGATACCTCGCGGCATCGCTGGCAGAGAGAATCAGGAACGTATGAATTTGCGCTCGGCGCGTCCGCTGCGGACTTGGGCGAACGCGCCAGCATTGACTTAAGCGCACAGACCATCAAGCCATAGCACTCGAGCAGACATGAATCGCAAAACCGTGACGAAGAAATCATCCGCCGCCAAGGCGGCCGCCAACTCGGCCGCCAACCCGCGAGCCGGTCGACGCGCCCTGCTGAAAGGGGCCGCAGCGCTTCTCGGCGGCTGCGCCGCCGGTGGCGTGCTGCCTGCCGCCGCCTCTGAGACGCCGCCCAAATCGCCCTCCAGCGCCAAGCGCGTGGGTGGATCCATCACTGCAGCAAAAGGCGTCGCGGTCGCTCAAACCACATCCGGCGCGGTAGCGGGCTACGTTCACAACGGCATATTCACCTTCAAAGGAATTCCCTACGCGGATACCACCGAGGGCGCGAATCGATTCATGCCGCCCGGGAAGCCAAAGCCGTGGACCGGCGTACGCAGCTCGCGCCAATTCGGCTATGTGTGCCCGCAGGGCGCACGCAGCGGCTGGGCCAATGACGAAGAGTCATTCATGTTCACCTGGGATGACGGCGTACCTTCGGAGGATTGTTTGCGCGTCAATCTCTGGACACCGGGAATCGCCGACGGCGCAAAACGCCCGGTCATGGTCTGGCTGCATGGCGGCGGATACAGCGCTGGTTCCGGTCAAGAACTGCTTTCGTACGACGGAGAGAATCTCGCTCGCCGCGGCAATGTGGTCGTCGTGTCTTTGAATCACCGGCTGAATGCGTTGGGCCATCTCAATCTCTCTCAGTACGGAGAAAAGTACGCGGCGTCGGCCAATGTCGGCATGCTTGACATCGTCGCGGCGCTGGAATGGGTGCGCGACAATATCGCCGCTTTCGGCGGCGATGCGAACCGCGTCACAATCTTCGGCCAATCCGGCGGCGGCGGAAAGGTCGGCACTTTGATGGCGATGCCCGCGGCGAAGGGTTTGTTTCACCGCGCCATCGTCGAGAGCGGTTCGATGCTTCGCGCCGGCAGCGAAGAGGAGTCGCAGGAGCTGGCCGCTCTCATCGTCGCCGAACTCGGGCTCGACAAGACGAGCATCGAGCAGATTCATTCCCTGCCCTGTCAGCAAATCGTACTCGCCGGCCAGAAAGTGCTGCGCGCCCACACGCCGATGCCGCCAGGCGGTATCCCCAACTTTCGCAGGATGGCGGATATATTGGGATTTGCCCCTGTGGTGGACGGCAACATTCTGCCCGCCCACCCTTTCGATCCGATGGCTCCTGCCATGTCCGCTGAGGTGCCCATGATCATCGGCACGACCTTGAACGAATTCGTCACGGCGATCAATCATCCTGAATACGAGGACATGACGGCGGACGAACTCGAGAAGCGCGTGACCGCGATGTTCGGGGAACACGCGCCGCAAGTGCTGGCGGCATTTCGCACCCGCACACCCGGCGCATCGCCCTTCGATCTGTGGTCGCACATCGGCGCCTCATCGGTGCGCGAAGCCGCCATTGCACAGGCAACGGCGAAGGCGGCGCTGGGCGGCGCACTGGCTTATCTGTATTGGTTTACCTGGCAGACTCCCATCCTCAACGGCCGGCCGCGGGCCTTTCACTGCGCTGAGATTGCTTTCGTCTTCAACAACACGGATCGCTGCGAGACCATGACCGGCGGAGGCGCGGAGGCGCGGGCGCTTGCAGAACTGGTCAGCGATGCGTGGATTCATTTTGCCCGTACGGGCAACCCCAATCATGCGAAGCTGCCTCACTGGGCTGCATTCAGCCCCGATGAGGTCCCCACCATGATTTTCGACAATCGCACCCAGCTGATCAACAATCCGGATCGAGACGAACAGCGCAGCATCAAGCGCTCCGTGTAGACCGCATCCATGGGGTTGGCGACGCTGCGATCAGTTTGCTTCGCGCTTGCGACTCTTGCTTTTTGCGTAGGAGCGGCAAGTTTTGGCCGTGCTGCTGACCTGGAACTACGCGACGCGTTTCTCAATCCTCCTGCAGACGCGGGGCCCTGGAAGAGCGCGGGCTTTCGCGGCGGGGATATCAACATCAGCGCGGCACAAGCGGACTGGAGCCCTGCCCGAGGAGAGGGATTTAGCGGCCTTGTGACAGGCTTTGGCGCGCCGGCCTTCGGCGCACGGCTTTCAGCCGAGCAATGGGCGCGGGTCAACAGCTTTGCCACTCCGGAGTTTTTTTCGAATTACGCATCGGTTCTCAACGTGGCAAGGGACTTGGGACTGTCGGTCGAGAGCACCTTCGGTTCTTGCTGGCCATCGGGCGGCGGCTTTGCGATTACCCCAGAACTCGCCGCGGTCGAACTCGCTCTGTCGATTCAGCCGGTGCCCGGCGGCGCGGCGAATCCGCATGTTGAGATTCCATCCCAGCCGAAAAGGTTTGGAACCTTCTTGCGCCTCTTCGGACCTCCGCCGCCGGGCCAGGAACTGCCGCGCGGATGGGCAGAACGGCTTGCTGCTCGCTCGAAGATTGTCGCGGTACTTGCCGTCAAGGGCTCGAGTCCCGATGTCTTGCCGATGAACCGCGCGATTTTGAGCCCTCAGGATCATTGGGGCACTGTGATGAAGTCCGGCGAACTGCAACCGGGCTCTACGCTCGATCTGACTCATCGCCTGGAGCCGGATGGGCGCCTGCGGTGGCAGGCGCCGCCGGGCGCTTGGCAGGTGTTCGTCTTCCGGCAAGTCGCGAGCGACATGCAAATCTCTTGCGGCGCGGGCCAGGGTCCTCAGCTGGTGGCCAATGCCCTCGATCGCAATGCCTTCAATGCGCACGCCAAGCGCGTATTCGAGAATGGGATCAAGGAGCTTGCGCCCTATTTCGGCAACGCGCTGCGCAGTTATTTCGTCGACAGCTCCGAATACACCAGCGACATCTTCTGGACGGATAACTTCCAGGCGGAGTTCAAGAGACGCAGAGGTTACGATCTCACGCCTTTCCTGCCGTTCGTGTTTCAACCGGGTTGGATGGCGCACCCGCACCAAGCTCGCTATTCGCGGCCGATGTTCGATGCACCGGACGTCGGTGCGCGCATCTTGTCCGATTATCGTCTCACGGTAGCAGAGCTGATGACGGAGAATTTCTATCAGCCATTTGCGCAACTGATGCAAAGCCACGGGCTCGAATCCAAGATTCAGGCGCATGGAGCGCCGGTCGATACACTGAAAGTTTATGGGCTCGCGTCGATTCCCGAGACCGAGGATCTGCACGTCGGGACCGATCCGTATTTTTTGAAGATGGCAAGAGCAGCCGGCGACATCTACGGCCGCCGCCTCATCTCATCCGAAAGTTTGATCTGGGATAGCGGCGGTCCGAGCATCACGCCGCAGATGATCAAACACCACATCGATGAATTTCTGATTGCAGGCGTCAATCAGGTGAAAATTGAGGCGAGCGGCGGCGCACCGCCGCCGCAGCCGGGCCAGCCGCCGTCGCCGGTGGCCGGACTGGGAGCGTGGATCGGACCGAAGCTTTCCACCTGGCCGTTCATTCTGCAACTGAATCGATATCTGAGCCGTAGCCAGGCCGTGTTGCAGCAGGGCATCAATGTGGTTCCGGTGGCGGTCTTCAAACCAGACCCCACGTATGTGCCGGCGTCGGCAACCGACGAGCCGAAGACCGAACCCGCGCCGAGCTTTGTGACTGGACTGACCGCGGCTGGATATGACTACGACCAGATCAGCGACGACGGAATTGTCGCGAGCAAAGTGGTCGGGCGCCATCTCGTTACGCCGGGCGGCGCATCCTTCGATGCGTTGGTGCTGCCGGACGCGGAGGCAATGCGTACGGAAACCGCGGATGCGCTCATGAACTTCGCGGCGTCGGGGGTGCCAATTTTCTTTGTCAATGAGCCGCCGCAGCACTATGCGGGCTTTTTGGACCGCGAGCGCCGCGATGATCAGGTTCGACGCGACATGCAGACCGCCATCGCCTCCGGAGCAAAGATAATCACCGACGGCCGGATTTCGGCGGCACTTCGCAGCGCGGGTGTCGAGGCCAATCTCGAGTTTCTCGCCGGCTCTGTGGCATTCATCGAGAAGGCGATCGCGGACTCGCATGTTTATTTGCTGCGCAATTCATTGGCCGCGGCGCAAGAGGTTTCTTTCAACACTCGCGTACAGGGCGGAGCCGAGCTCTGGGACGCCTGGAACGGTCAGGTGCAGAAACTGGCCGTCGTCACCGAGGGGTCGCTATCGAGGGTTTCCTTCTGGATGCAGCCCTATCAAACCCTCATGGTGGTCTTCAGTCCCCATATCCACAGTCACGCACCACGGGAATCCGACTTCTCAGCGGCGCAGCGGAGGCGTCCGTCACCCGTCCTGGAAGTGGGCACCGAGGGATGGCAGCTTCGTGCGTCGGGGCAAGGTGCCGGCGGCCGTGCGATAGACGTGACGATGCAGCTGCCTCACTTGGTCGATTGGACCACCGTGGATTCTTTGCGAGATCTGTCAGGCCATGGGGTTTACACCACATCGATGACCATTGATCCTGACTGGATCAAACCCAATCGAGAGATGAGGATGGATGTCGGCGTCCTCAGCGACGGCGGCTCATTGACGATCAATGGTCATCCGGTGACGTTGCCCGCCGAACCGCCCTACACCGCGGATATCAGCGCCTATGTGAAGCCCGGCGAAAACTTTGTATCCATCGACATTTTCAACATGCCAAACAATGCATTCGCCGCGTCGGCGCCCGGCTTGTACGGACTTCGACCCGCCGGATTGATAGGTCCGGTGTGGCTGAAGACCGCACCGGCGGCGTCCGCGCCGTGATGGACTCGATGATCACGGCCGCGGCGCACGCACTGGCGGCAGGTGATCCCCTCGGCGCATTGAAGCGGGTCGCCCTGCGCGACGACGCGCCGGCGCTCGCGCTCCGAGGCATCGCGATGGCGCAGCTCGGCGATCTGGCTCGAGCGAAGGCTCTGCTGCGACGTGCTGCGCGCGCCTTCGGCCCGAAAGAGTCCGTGGCCCGCGCGAGGTGTGTCGTCGCCGAGGCTGAGATCGCGCTGGTCTCGCGCGATCTGGGCTGGCCCGCGAAGGCGCTCGACGCCGCGCGCAAGACGCTCGAAGAGCATGGCGATCGGGTGAACGCCGCGCACGCGGGGTACCTCAAGGTCCGGCGTCTGCTGCTGATCGGCTGCCTCGATGAGGCCGAGCGTACTCTCGACGAGCTTGACCCGGCGCTCTTGCCGGCAGCATCCAGGGCCGCCCACGAGCTGGTGGTCGCGGGGATCGCGATGCGACGTCTCCGGGCGAAGGCCGCGCGCGCTGCGCTCGCTCGGGCCGAGAGTGCCGCGCGCATCGCAGGCATCCCTGCACTATCGGCGGAGGTCAACAGCGCAATCCTCGTCCTGAACATGCCCGCCGCGCGGTTGATTGTGCGTGGCGTGGGGCGATTCGTCCTGCTCGAGGCGGTCGAGTCGCTGCTGACCTCGAACTCACTCGTCGTGGACGCCTGCCGTCACGCGGTGCGCGAGTCAGGCAAAATGATCTCGCTCGCAAAGCGCCCAGTGTTGTTCGCGCTCACACGCGCGCTGGCCGAGGCGTGGCCCGAAGATGTGGCGCGGGGCACGCTCATCGCGCGGGCATTCCGGGCGAAGCTCGCCGATGAATCGTATCGCGCGCGATTGCGAGTCGAGCTTGGGCGGCTTCGCGCGGTGCTTCGAACGGTGGCCGGTATCAGCGCGACGAAACAAGGGTTTGCGCTGGTGCCGTGCCGCGCACACGAGGTCGTTGTGCTGGCGCCGCTCGCCGAGGAGGAACATGCGGCGGTGCTCGCCTTCCTGGCCGACGGTGAATCGTGGTCCAGCTCGGCCCTGGCGCTTGCGCTCGGAACGAGCCAGCGCACCGTGCAGCGGGCACTTGACTCGCTTACGGCAGCAGGCAATGTACAGGCGGTCGGTCGCGGGCGGACTCGTCGTTGGATGACTCCGCCGGTGCTGGGATTCCCGACGAGTTTGTTACTCCCCGCACCGCTGCCAAGCGACTAGAATGGATTCATGAATCGATCAGCGGCCGAAATCGTGCGTGAGTATGGCCCCTTTCCGGGTGTCGACCACGTGCATGGCGTCACGTATGACGGTCAGCAAGTCTGGTTTGCGTCAGGCGACAAGCTGAATGCCTTCGATCCAACGAACGCGAAGACGCTGCGCTCGATCAATGTCGCCGCGCATGCTGGCACGGCCTTCGATGGCCAGCACCTGTTTCAGCTCGCCGAGAATCGCATCCAGAAGATCGATCCGCAGACCGGCCGTGTGCTCGCCACCATTCCGGCGCCCGCAGGCGGCGGCTCGGGTCTCGCGTGGGCGGAAGGCACGCTCTGGGTGGGGCAGTATCGGGACAAGAAAATCATTCAAATCGATCCGCAAACAGGAGTGATTCTTCGCACCATCGAGTCCAATCGCTTCGTCACCGGAGTCACGTGGGTCGACGGCGAACTTTGGCACGGCACCTGGGAAGGGGACAACAGCGATTTGAGGCGCGTCGATCCGCAGACGGGAGAGGTTCTGGAGAGTCTCGAGATGCCATTCGGAGTGGGTGTGTCGGGACTCGAGTCCGACGGCGGCAATCAGTTCTTCTGCGGCGGAGGAAGGAGCGGAAAGGTGAGAGCCGTCCGCCGGCCCAAGCGAGGCTGACGACGCGGGTCGTGTGCCGGTTTCTAGGGCTGGTTCTCCTTTACCGCCGACGCCAACTCTCCGAAGACTCTGGATGCAATTGCATCCACCTGCTGTGGTGTCATCTTTGCGAAAACGCCTCCCCAGGCGGATGAGGACGTGTCGTAGGTGCGCTCGCCAAAAACCGCGCCGCCTTGCAGGTCGGTGAAAGTGGCTTTAGCGTCAATATAAGCGTTGCCCGTCATGACGCCAAAAAAAATGCGCGAGCCGATACCGACCATCCGATAGTCGTTCACGTAGACTTGCAGCAGGGTTCCCGCCTCGCCTATCGAATCAGCGTCGCCCTTCTGCATGTCGAATGCCACACCAGCGGCTTTGGCATGATCAGCGAAAGTCGCTCGCCACTCTTCTTGGAAAGCGGGCCAGTCTTTCGCCTGTGTCACGGCGGCTGAGCCGCTCATAGATAGAACGAGGCGCTTAGCCGATGCCGGCGCCATGTTGAGTGGTCGCACCGGTGCCGCGGCGGGGGCGGCCGCAGCTGCCGGGGTCGACGTGGACGCGGAATCCTGTTGGCCGCCATTGGTCGCGCAGCCGCTGGCCAAGGCAATGAGCAACAAGGCCGCATAAGTCTCAATCTTCATAATTGTGCTCTGCCGATGCGAAAACGCAGTGGATAGTCTCGTATCAGAGCCGCTGGTACAAGACGGTGCGCCGGCGGCCGGCCGTGCCACAGCCGAAAATGGCTAGTAGCGCTCGCGCAGTAGGGCTATGTTAAGCGCGTGGAAGCAGTTTCTGGTCTGACGCGGGACGTTCTCGATCGAGCGCGTCGCAGCCGCGATGCGCGCTTTGACGGCCGATTCTTCATCGCTGTCAGATCCACGCGGATCTACTGCCGGCCGATATGCCCATCGCGTTTATCGAATGACTCGAATATCCGGTACTACGCTACAGCGGCAGAAGCCGCCGAAGCTGGCTATCGGCCGTGCCTGCGCTGCCGGCCCGAGGCCGCCCCGGGATCGCCCGCATGGACTGGAACCTCGGCCGTCGTGCAGCGCGCGCTGCGGCTCATACAGGATGGCGCGCTGGATCAAGCGGCCGTGGGCGATCTAGCGAATCGCCTGGGCATCGGGGTTCGTCACCTGAGTCGACTGTTTGCACAGCATGTCGGAGCATCCCCGGCGACGGTTGCACAAACGCGTCGGCTGCACTTTGCGAAACGCCTATTGGACGACACGCGCCTGCGGATCACGGATATTGCACACGCCTCGGGATTCGCCAGCATCCGGCGATTCAACGACGCTTTTCGGGCGACTTACCAAAAATCCCCCAGTGAACTTCGCAAAGGGCGGCGCATCGGCACCGACGCATCCGAGGACCATGCCGAAATTACGCTTCGGCTGGCTTATAGGCCGCCATACGATTGGGACCACATGTACTCCTTTCTCGCAAAAGGTGCGATTCGAGGCGTGGAGGCCGTCACTGGCGGAGGCTACACGCGTGCGGCCCAAACGCCGAGCGGCCATGCAGTGATCCAGATTCGACCCGTTGCGCATGCCCACGCATTGGAGGTTCGGATCCAGGGAGCAATGCCCGCGGAATTGCCCCGGCTGCTCTCGTCCGTTCGGCGAATGTTCGATCTTACGGCCGATCCGGGGCATATCGCGGCAGCCATGCGCAGCGATGCTCTTCTGCAGCCGCTCATTGCTCGCCGGCCCGGACTGCGAATTGCGGGTGCCTGGGATCCGTTCGAATGCAGCGTGCGAGCGATCCTCAGGCAACACAACAATGTCGCAGCGCAGGTGAGCGTGCTTGGGCGATTGGTCGAGCAATTCGGCCAGCCGATCGAGTCGTTGGTGACCGACATCAATCGCCTCTTTCCCACGCCGGCGGCGCTTGCCGGCGCAAACCTCGATGAGTCCGGGCTTAGCCGCACAGCTCGTGAAGCGTTGCGCCAATTGGCCCGCGGCGTCTGCGATAAGGTCATCCGTTTCGATGCATCCGGTGAAGAGATCAGCCGAATGCTATGCGCGCTGCCCGGAGTTGGCCGATGGATGGCCGGGTATGTCGAGCTGCGCGGGCTATGCGAACCCGATGCATTTCCTTTCGGTGACCTGCTGCTGCGTCGCCGCGCGTCCACGGCAGAGAAGGTGCTGACGCCGTTGGCGCTCGAAGCCCGAGCCGAAAGTTGGCGCCCGTTTCGAGGGTATGCGGTGTTTCACCTCTGGGCGGACGAGGAAGCCCGAGGCATTGCCTGACATCGTGCGACGTCCCGAAACGGCCGGTTGCCGGAAACCCTCCGCTGTAAGGTTCTCTCCATCGCGCACCGTGGTGAACGCTGAGATTCAAGAGCGTGCCAATGAGTGTCGCGATGCAGAGCCTTGAGGAAACAACACAGGACGGAAGCGGGCGTCGCAGCAAGCACCAGAGCCAAGCGAGCAGCCTCAGCTCCGAAACAGGAGAAAACAATGCGTCCGATTTTGCAGTTCATGTTAGCCATGGCCGGCTGCCTCGCCATGGCGCACTCGCCCGCCGCAGCACCTGCGCCAGAGCCGTTGTACCGGGTGACGATACTGAGCGACCCGAATGCCTCCATGACAGCTAACGCCGTTGGCAACAGCATCAATGATGTCGGCATCGTCGCAGGCAGCTACACCCTGACCAGCGGCTCCATTCACGCAAGCCTGTGGGCATTCGGTCAACTGATGGATCTTAAGACGCTTGGGACAGGAAAGACGCTCAGCAGCCGAGTGCAATGGCCCGTCAAGAATCTGCTCGGCCTCATCTCGGGCATTTCGTTGACGGATGCATTGGATCCGAATCAGGAGATCTGGAGTTGTGGATACTTCCTGCCCAATACTAATTCCAATGTTTGTCTGGGCTTCGTGTGGGATCCGGTCACTCAGAAAATGCGGCCATTGCCAACTCTCGGCGGCACCAATGGCTTTGCGACCGGCACGAACAATTTCGCAGAGACCGTGGGATGGGCCGAGAATACGGTGCACGACTCTACCTGTGTCTTGCCACAAGTCCTTCAGTTCAAACCGGTGGTCTGGGGTCCAGGCCGGGACGCTATCCGGGAATTGCCGTTAATTGGCACAGACGGGTCAGGCGCTGCCACGGCTATCAATGACCGCGGACAAATCGTCGGTATCTCGGGCGATTGCGAGTATGCGGTCGGGTTTAATTCGGCTAGACATGCAGTACTGTGGGACAACGGCGTGGCGATGGAACTGGCCAACCCTTACGGAGCTGCGGCCCCGTGGTGGAATACCCCGATGATGATCAACGAGCGCGGCGATGTAGTTGGATTTGCCGGAGTTCCCAACGACCCGGATGGTAATAATACACCGCCTTTCCTCTGGACCAAGAAAGACGGGTGGCAATGGATAGCGCTTTTGCAGGGCGACATCGCGGGCACCGCAACCAGCATCAACAATTCTGGAGTGATCGTCGGCTACTCCAACGATGCCAATGGTACCAACCACCCTTGGGTATCTGCACACGGCGTAACGAGAAACCTGAACGACTTGATCGAGCCGGGTTCTGGTCTCACCGGACCGATTATTCTCGCCTTTGACATCAATGACCGTGGCGAGATCACCGGGACCACGTCGAGCGGTCAGGCCATTGTTGCAACTCCGGTTTGGAAACACTGAAGAATAGGCTTGCTGGGGTCACGCGAGGCGAGTGCCCGCCTCCTTGACCCCGGTCAGTCCCAATGGTTTAGGCACCCTGAGTGCGCCAGCCCTTGGCGTACGCCTCGCGAGCCACCTTGGAGTACGGAACGGGACTGACGATGGCGCGGATCTCGGTCTGCTGATGCGGTTCCACCGTGGTCTTGTGGGTGCCGCCGCCTTCCTCTCCCCATACCACTTTCACTTCCCGGCCGATCTCGACGTCTGGATCAATTGTCGCCAGCGAAAGCATGGAACGCTCGTTGTAGCTGGCGCCGGTGAACATGGAAAACCCAACCGTCTTGCCGCCGCTCACGACCCTGTCGTAGTTGGATGAGGCGTAGTTCGACAGGGGAAGGTCGATATACTTGTAGTGCGGACCCGCCGAATTGAACAGCGACGCAAACACCCGTCCCACATCATCGCCATTCCACGCCAGCGTTACCTTGCGCCGGTGCGGCTCCTTGGAAATCTTCTCCAAGGCCTCGCGACCGATGAACTCGTGATCGAACTTCACGAATGAGCCGTAGCCGAGCTCGTAAGGAGTGAGATAGTAGTCCTCGATATTCTTCGAGACAAAACTGCCGCCGATCGATCCCGTCGCTTCATAGGCGCTAGCGGGCAGCCACTCGCGGTACTTTTTCATTTTCTCGCCGCTATACACCGCTGGCAAGGGCGACGGAATCCAGCCGGATTCCAGGGTATTGGTGGCGTAGGCGCGCGCCCCCACCTGCCGCAAACCGAAGTCCTTGCCTGCTTCGAGAATTGCGTCTCGAATCTCATCGCCTTGCGCGTACGGACCCCATAGTTCCAAGCCCGGCGCGCCGGCCATGCCGTGCCGCAATGCGCTGACCGTGCGCCCCGCGATTTTGATCGAGCCGATGTTGAAGAATTTTATTTCCGGGAACGTACCGCCGTTGAGGCGCTCGATGATGCCCTTGGCATTCGGCCCCTGGATCTGGTAGCGGTAGAACTTGCGCACCACGGGTTTTCCCATCGGCCTCGAGGGAGAGCGATCGTCTTTGACGATGTTGACATCGTAGCCGCCCGTTTCACCGTGAAACATGATCCAGTTCGCCGACGGCGCCCGGCCGACAAATACGAAGTTGTTCGCCGCGAGATGAAATAGGATGCCGTCGCCGATCACCTGTCCGTCGTAGCTGCACGGCACGAACTGCTTGGCTTTGTTGGGCTCGAAACCGGCAAAACTGTTGATGCCGAGATGCGCCAGCAGCTTGGCTGCGTCGGGACCTTCGATGAACAGGTCAACCATGTGATGCGACTGATCGAATAACACGGCAGACTCGCGCCACGCGCGTTGCTCGTCCCGCCAGTTGGAAAATTCAGGCGCTACCACCGGATACACGTATGCTCCCAGCTGGGAATTGCGCAGCAACTCCACCGTATTGCCGGCTGCATTCAAGACCTCTTGCAGATTTTTGGCATTCATAGCGGTACCTCTTTTGCGCAACTGCTTTTTCAGTCTGGCTGGCTGCCATTGTATATGTTACTTACCAATATTGTATGCGCAACATACAATCGATTGCCAGCTTGCAGTGCACAAGGTATATCGCTAACCGTGGATTCGCCGAAGCAGTTCGATCAATGTGTTCAGTTCCCTGGCGCTGAACCGCGCCGTTAGCCATTTCTCGTGGGCACGAATGGCGCCTTTCGCCGCAGCCAGCGCTCTGCGGCCCGCGGCCGTCAAATTGAGGGTCTGCTTGCGCGCATCGGTGGGGGACGCGCCGCGCACGAGAAATCGACGCTTCGACAGCCGATTGACGATGGCCATCACGGTGGCGCGGTCCAACTGCAAGCGGTGTGCGAGATCGGTTTGCGCCAGGCCAGGGTGGTCGGATACCAACCACAGCACCGATACCTGTTTTTGAGTCAGGCCCAACGCCTTGAAGGTATGGGTGAAATGCCGGTAGACAGCGCCGTGCGCCAGGCGAATGTGGAAGCCGAGAATATTGTCGATTTCACCAAGGGCGCTGCGCTCCCCGGATTTTGGGTGCGCCGCAGCCGCGCCTCGTTCTGGTTTCCTCATCGCCAGGATTGTAAATGCGCTGCGCTGCCTTGTCCCACGGCAATCAACAACCGCGGGGGAGAGACCCGGGGCGAGCGCTTGTACGACACCGCACAGACAACGCCAAGCGGCCGGCCCCAGGATTGACGACGCGCGCCTAGCTTCGGGCCGCCACGGTGTATCACCCCCAGTACAGGATAAGCTGAATTATGAAAACTCGTGAGAAACAATGGTTCGTTCTTTTGTGCGGCACGGCCGCAGCGCTCCTGGCCGTTGGGGCAACCTCCTTGATCATGTCTCGACCGGCGGCTGCAACGGCACAATTTGCCACGGAGACAAAACAAGCATGCGGTGCTTGCCACACAAATCCTCAAGGGGGCGGCGCGCTGACTCCGTTGGGCGATAAATTCAAGGCAAACGGCAACAAGATGCCAAAACCGTAGGCGTCCGCGCAACGCTTTTTCGAATCAACAGATTCTCGGCAGCGGATCATCCTCGAGTTCATCGAGCACACGTAGGCCGCCGAAAGCCGTTTCGAGGACTACCTGCGGCAATCCTGACTTGAGTTCGCCGATGAGGGCCGCTTTAGGCGCTGCTTTGCGCAGCGCGGTCAGGGCCGCGTCGGATGCCTCGGGCGCGACCACTGCCACGATGCGACCCTCGCAGGCCAGGTATAGGGGGTCAAAGCCCAGCAGTTCACATACCGATTGGACCGCTGTATCGACGGGAATATTGGCTTCCGACAATTGAACCAGTAGGCCAGTGGAGCGCGCGATCTCATGGGCGACTGTGGCGAGTCCCCCTCGCGTGGGATCGCGCATGAAGCGCAGGCCTGGAATACTCATCAGGGCCCGCGCCTGCGGCAAGACGCTCGCCGCGTCCGATATCAAAGCACCACGCATGCCGAATTCTTGCCGGGCGAGCATCACCGCGGCGCCGTGATCGCCAGTCGGGCCACTGAGTAAAATGCGATCGCCGACGCGCACTTGATCCAAGGCAAACCGAACGCTTCGAGGGCGAAACCCAAGTCCGGTCGCGCTCAGATAAATCCCATCGCAATCACCGCGTCCTACAACCTTGGTATCGCCGGCGACAACCGCGACGCCGCAGTCGCGCGCCGCGACGGCAAGCGCATCGACTACGCGCCGCAGTACCGCAACTTCCAGACCCTCCTCGAGGATTACGCTCACAGTCATGAAGCGCGGCATTGCACCGCTGACGGCAAGATCGTTCACGGTGCCGTGAACGGCCAGTGAGCCAATGTTGCCGCCGGGGAACTCGATTGGTTGCACCGTGAAGCCATCCGTGGTTACGACGAGTTCTTGATCGACGGGCAATGGAAGCGCGACAGCGTCGGCGTCGCTATCCAGCAGCGGATTGGCGAGTGCGGCCAAGAACAGCTCCGCGATCAGCTCGCGCATCATGCGGCCGCCGTTGCCGTGCGCGAGGCTGATGTGCGTGTCGCGAAATTTAGGCGTGTTCGACATGGCGAGCGGCGGCTTCGACGAGTTGACCAAAGCTGATCGCGGCATCGTTGACGGGAAGCAGATGGGGTATCAGAACCTCGAACCCGGCGGTGGTCAGCAGCACTTGGACCAGCTCGGTCAACAAACGGTTTTGGAAGACCCCGCCGCTCAGTCCAATCCGCTGCACTCCGCTTACCCGGCGCACGGCCAGCGCCTGTTCGCACAGTGCCTGTGCAAGGCTCGCATGAAACGTGGCAGCGCGCTCGGCCTGCGTGCGCGTCGAGTCCAGGAGTGCGGTCAAGAGTGGCGCCCAGTCGCTGCGCCAAATTCCGCGGGAATCGAGTTCGAGAGGCATCGCGACCGGCGCCTGTGCTTCGATGCAAATTGCTTCTAAGCGCGTGGCTGCTTCGCCTTCGTAACTCGATCGCAAACAGAGCTGAAGCAGCGCGGCGGCGGCATCGAATAGACGGCCCACCGACGTTGTCACTGGGGCGTTGAGACCGCTCTGCCACGCCGCACGCAGCAACGGGTCGCCTAAGTGCTCACCCTGCGCCCAAGGTTGACCGCACTCCCAGGACAGTGCGAGAGCGGTGCGCCATGGCTCGCGTGCGGCGCGCTCGCCTCCGGGCAAGCGGAATGGCCGGAAGCTCGCGACGCGTCGCCACGCCCCGGGTCTGCCCAACAGCCCCTCGCCGCCCCACAAAGTGGAGTCCGGCCCAAGTCCGACTCCATCCCAGGTGAAACACAGCAACTCGCAGCGGCTGGGATACTCTCCGGCCACGGCCGAGGCATGTGCGGAGTGATGCCACACGGGTCGAGTCGGAAGTCCGGAGCCGCGTGCCCAGCGTGTGCTGGGGAAGCCCGGATGCGCATCGTGCACAATGGATTGAGCACGCACGCCGTAGAGCTGCTGCAGATCTTCAATCACCTGCGCGAAAACCTTTTGGCCGCGCGGGCTGGTGAGATCGCCGATGTGCGGTGAGACCACCGCGCGGTCCTCCCAACCGAGAGCTATCGTGGTCTTGAGGTACGCGCCGACGGCGAGTACGGGAGCGGGCAAACTCACCGGTAGGGTCGTTTCAAGCGGTGCGCTGCCGCGCCCCAGTCGAATCGGACGCGCGCTGTGAGCAACGATTCGGATAACTGGATCGTCGGCAGGACGCGTGATCGGGCGGTCATGGTGCAGGAAGCCATCGGCTACGCTGCCAAGTCGAGCCACGGTTTCCTCAAGATCGGTCAGCACCGGCTCTCCACTGAGGTTGCCGGAAGTGGCAACGAGCGCGGCACCGAAATCGTTGAGCAGCAGATGATGCAAAGGGCTGTAAGGAAGCATCAGCCCAAGCTCCCTTAAATCCGGAGCAACAGCCTTGGCGAGCCCGGCTGGTTCGCGACGTGCCGCGATCACTATCGGGCGCACCGAATCGCTCAGTACCAAGGCCTCGAGCGGCGACAGCTTGACCAAGCTTCGCGCATGGTCCAACCCGTCAAGACCGCTGCATGGAACCATAATCGCGAAGGGCTTCGCCGGGCGTCCCTTGCGATCGCGCAGTCGAACCACGGCAGCCTCGCTGCGGGCATCGCAAAGAAGCTGATAGCCGCCGACGCCTCGCACTCCGATGATCGCGCCTTGGCGTAGAAAATTCAGCGCGGCGTCGAGGGAAGCCGCGTTACCCCGAACGGTCCGCTCCCCCACTTGCCAAGACAAGACGGGACCGCACGCCGGACACGCGAGCGGTTCGGCGTGGAATCGGCGGTCGAGCGGGTTGGCATACTCCGAGGAACACCGAAGACACAGCGCAAAACGATCCAGCGTCGTGTTGGCCCTATCATAAGGAAGGGCGCGAATCAGTGTGTATCGAGGACCGCACTGCGTGCAATTGATGAAAGGGTATCGATGGCGGCGCGCCTGCGGGTCTTGCAGTTCAGAGAGACAGTCGTTGCAAGTAAATAAATCCAGCGGAACGTGGACACGCAGATTTCCATCCGTGGTACTGGACAGAATGCGAAATTCGTCGTGAGTTTCCATCGTCGCTGGCCGCATCTCGAGCAAGCGCGCATGGGCTGCCGGCGGCGCCTGATGCAGCAAAGCGGACCCAAACGCCTGAAGTTTTGAGCGTATCCCCTGCCCGTGAATCTCAACCTCACCGCCGATGTTGCGCACCCATCCGGTGAGCTCTAAGCGCTGAGCAACGCGGAACACGAAGGGCCGGAAGCCGACGCCTTGCACTCGACCGCCAATTCGCCAGCGGCAGGCTTCGCGCACCGCATCGCTGGCCGGGGTTTGCGGGCTGCCCAGTTCGACGGCGCTCATGCGGGCGCTGGCGCTCGCCTCGAAATCTCCGCCCGGCGATGCCGCGCCAGATGCAGCGGCGTCCAGGCTCGAGGCCTTCGGTACACGAACCGATGGCGGGCGATATGATAGCTCGGGTCGAAGCCGTAGAAGTTCATCCGCAAGTGCTCGAGTTCGTCGGTTCGATAATCGGCGAGGGGACGAACCTGCTCGTCGCGCACTCGACGCGCGCATTTGTCCCTCAAGAGTTGGGGAAATGCCGCACTCGTCGCGAGCGTGTTGGCGTGACGTACCACCAAATCATTGAAGTCGGCCGCATCCGGTCCAGCATGTGCGTCAACCAGGCCGAGCGAATACGCCTCCGGCACTCCGAGTGGCAACCGATTCGTCATGAGCGTGCGCACTTGCTCCGCACCGACCCGTCTGGGCAGCAAGTAGGTCCAATATTCCGAGCCGAAGAGATTCCCCATATTACGATAGTGCGGATTGAGCACGATGCCGCTGCGGGCCAGCACGCGATCCGCGGTTAACGCCAGAAAAACACCGCCCGCCGCCGCATTCCCGCGCAGCGCGGCGATTGTCAAGTGCGTCTCGGCCAGCAGGATGTCGCGAGCGAGATCGTCGATGACGTTGATGTTGGACCACGAGGCATCGGCAGGACTCGCGGCGGCCTCGATGCAATGCAAATGCATTCCATTGCACCAAAACTCCGATCCTCCCATCAGCACTATGACTCGAGTGGAGCGGCTTCGTGCGTGCGCGAAGGCGGCTCGCAGCCGCTCTCCTTGCTCGCTGCTCAATGCGCCATTGTAGAACTCGAAATGCAGATAACCGACGGCTCCGCATTCCTCGTAACGAATCTCGCCGTCGCTGGCAAACCCGCTTGCCCCGGCCGTGTCGGCGTTCTTCCAAGGCAGGGAATCCCCCAGGCCGCCGAGCGCCAGGATCGCAGGCTGCTTGAACGAGGGTTGCGGGCGGCCTTCAGGCTGCAATTGACCGATCCAAACCGCTCCGTCTCGGGTTGCGCGGCAGATCGCATCGTGCCGGCGGGCAATGACATCGCCCGGGGCGCCGCGAAGTTCATAATCCGGAACCGCATCGAACAGGCGGAACTTGCGGTTGAACAGCAGATCAGACACGCCGGGAAAGCCGTCGCCCGAGTGGATCTTACGCAGCACCGTGGCCGTGGGATCACGCGTCCAATCGATTGCCCGCTCTGCCTGCCGCATCGGCGGCTGCCAACCATATACTGTTTGGCGATTGTCGTCGGACAAAGGCCCCGCCCCCGCCTGGACGCGGCCGATGGCGGCACGTACCGCACGGACGGCAGCTTCAGTCACTTCGTCATGGTACAAGCTGCTCTTGCGCACAGCGCGCATGGTAAACGCGCCGCTTGCCCAGACCGGACCGGCATCAAATTCAGCAGCGGCTTGCAGAACGGTCACGCCCCAGAAGCCAACCCCCTTCAAGATCGCCCAGTCCAAGGCCGACGGTCCGCGATCGCCGGGGGGTCCCGGATGCACGACGAGACATAGCCACCGCTGCCAGACGGAGGCGGGAATTGCGCGCTTGAGGAAGGGTGCAAGAATGAGATCCGGCCTGAACAGCGTTGCGGCCTCGCAGGTGATCTCATCGTGGATGTCGAACTCCACCGATACCTCGTGGCCGTCACGGGAAAGCTCTATATAGAGCCGTTGCGACAGACCATTGAAGTCGTGTACGAGAAAGAGAATGCGCATCAGGCGAGCGCCTGCAATGTTCCCCGACGATACTTATAGTAGGCGGCACATGCACCTTCCGAGGACACCATGCATGAACCCACTGGATTGCGCGGCGTGCATGCAGTTCCAAAGATCGCGCAATCGGTCGGTTTCTTGACGCCGCGGATGATGGCGGGGCACTGGCAGGCCGCGTTCTCCGGCACGGACTTGAATTCAATTTTGAAGCGTTGCTCGGCGTCGAATTGGCGATAAGCGGACTTGATGCGCAACCCGCTGTAAGGCAATTCACCAAGGCCCCGCCACTCGAAGCTTGGACGGAGTTCGAACACCGCCGCAACCAGCCGCTGCGCCTTGACATTACCCTCGCGAGTGACGCCCCGCGTGAACTGATTCTCCACACAGGCGCGGCCTGCGTTCAACTGATGGACGAGCATCAGTACCGCTTGCATCACGTCAAGGGGCTCGAAGCCGGCAATGACGACCGGCCGCTGATACTCGTCCGCGAAATACTCATAAGGCTTGCTGCCGATCACCGCGCTCACGTGCGAAGGGCCGATAAAGCCGTCGACGCGCACCTGGCCCCATTCTCGAACCTCCGGCGAGTCGAGGATGCTTTGGATCGCTGCAGGAGTTACCACATGGTTGCAATAGACACTGAAGTTGCCGAGCCGACGTCGATCCGCTTCCTGGATGATATGAGCGGTGGCCGGTGTCGTCGTCTCAAAGCCAATGGCAAAAAACACCACCTCTTTGTCGGGATGAGCGGCAGCGATCTCGAGCGCCTCGAAAGCCGAGTAGGCCATGCGTACATCGGCGCCTTGGGCGCGCGCCTTGAGCAAACTACGGCGTCGCGACGCCGGCACCCTCAGCATGTCGCCGTAGCTGACCAAGATGAGGTCGCGTTGGCGGGCAAGATCTATCGCCGCATCGAGCCGCGGCACGGCGAGTACGCAGACCGGGCAGCCAGGGCCGTGCACCAGCCGCACATTGGCTGGAAGCAAGTCCTCAACGCCATAGCGGAAGATGGCATGCGTGTGGCCGCCGCAGAACTCCATCAAATGATACTCGCGCGCCGGGTCTACTTCGGCGGCAAGAAGGTTTGACAGCGCCGCGGCGGCGGCTCCTTCACGAAAGCCGCGGATGTAGCGCATCGATGGGCCTCTGCATTCGGGCTGCAATCTCGGCAAACAAGGCCAATGTCTTCTCGGCTTCCACGACGTCGAGGCGGGCTATGGCATAGCCTGCATGCACGATGACGTAGTCGCCCACGGCCACCTCATCGATGAGCGCGATCGAGGTGCGGCTGTGAATTCCGCCCACTTCGATATCGACCCAGTGATCACCGAGAAGTGCAGACACCCGGACTGGAACGGCAAGGCACACCCCTTAGGTCCCCGCCGCCGCAGCTGACTCAACCGCTGGAGCACGCGTCGCGGGACGACGCCGGTCGAGCTCATCTTCGAGCCAATCGAGCCAGGGGCCGATTTGAGGAGCGCGACGCGTGGCTGTTCGGATCATGGGCGTATCGCGGCCAAGCAGGCGCAGCGCATCGGCCGCACGCGCGGGGTCGAAATCGTCCACCACATCGAGCAGGTCCACCTTGCTCAAGACCACCAGATCACTGGCGCGAAAAATCACGGGATATTTGGCTGGTTTGTCATCGCCCTCGGTCACGCTGAGCAGCGTGACATTGCGGTGTTGTCCCAGATCGAAACTCGCGGGACAGACGAGATTGCCCACGTTTTCAATGAATAGCAGGTCAAGACCCGCGAGCGGCAAATCGTGCAGGGCGCCATGGACGAGCTGCGCGTCGAGGTGACACGCCGTTCCAGTCGTAATCTGTCTCGCCGGCACGCCGTGCGCGCGAATGCGCGCGGCGTCGTTATCGGTTTCGAGATCTCCTTCGATGACCGCAATTCTGTAGTGCTCGCGGAGCGCCACGATCGTTGCCTCGAGCAGCGCGGTCTTGCCGGCTCCCGGCGAGGACATGAGATTGATGGCAAGAACCCCGTGTGCATCGAAGTGCTCGCGATTGTGCGCGGCCACACGGTCATTGGCCGCGAGCAAATCCTGAACCAGCTCAAACACGGGTCCGGGACTTCGAATGTGTGAATGAGTGTTGGTTGGCGTCATTGCGCAACCGCATGTGGAGCACATCGTGAAATTACCTCTTCCCTTACGCGGCGTGAGCTGGTTGCGGAACTGAAGCTTCAAGCTCGACCCGCCGCAAGCGAAGTTCCTCTCCGCTGAGGACGTGAATGCGAAACGCACCGCACACGCCGCACACCAGCCGATTCGGCTGAGTTTGTGATTCTGCGCCGCAGCTTATGCATCTGATGGTTACCTCGGTCGATTCGATCACCAACTCGGCGCGCCTGGCGCAGCTACCCGCCCGCAAGCTTGAGAACGCGGCAGAAAGCAGCAGCGGATCTACTCCGGCGAGCGGCCCAACCTCGATGGTGATTCTCGCCACAACGGCAGAATCATGTTTCACCACGATATCGGCGACTTGCTTCAGCAGCGCCTGGCAGATGGACAGCTCGTGCACCCTGCGCATGCTAGATCTCTCGCGCGACCCGCGATGTGCGGTAGCGTACAGACCGACAAGAGGCCGCGTGCTCAGAATCTGGAACTTAACCGAGGATGCGGCAATGCTGGGTGTTGGGCACGAAGCGAGTGATTTCAACTCGGTCCGGCATGACGCCGGCATCCCTGCGCGCCTTGGCGCCGCGACAGCAATCCCCCTCGTCCTTGGATTCGGCAACATTCTCCTGGGAGATGATGGTGCGGGAGTGCACCTCGTAGCACAGCTTCGTGTCGAACTTGGCGACCACGCCGCCCAGTTCATCGACGGCGGCACCATGAGCTTCAGCCTATTGAACTACGTCGAGGCGGCGGATTCGATGCTCGTTGTCGATGCCGCCGATACGAATGGGCCGCCGGGATCGATCAGTGTGCTCGAGGGCGCGGCGATGGACGAATTCCTCAAGACCACCCGTCGGCGAACCGTTCATGAGGTGGGCTTGATCGACCTGCTGGACATGGCGCGCCTGCACGGCTGCCTGCCGGGCCGGCGTGCGCTGTTGTGCATTCAACCCCTGCGCATCGATTGGAGCGAGACGCTGTCCGCTCCGGTCTCGAAGGCGCTACCCGAGGCCGCCCTGCAGGCGCGGGCGACGCTGCTGCGCTGGAAGACATCTTGAGCCGACTCACGGACATTCCCATCCGCATCGAGGCGCCCGCCCGTCGCGAATTACCTCCTGAAATCACTGGGTTAGGCGGAGGTGTCGGCGCGATTCTCTCGGAACTCGTGAGGCTGCTCGAGGGCCTTGCCAACGGCGGCGCCCCGGCGAGCATCGACCTGCGCAGCCTGCCCATGAGCCCAGAGGATCGCGCGCAATTGCAGCAAGTGCTGGGTGAAGGCGAGGTGCAGGCGAGCGTGAATGCTCAAGGCCTCTCCAGGATTCGAGAAACTCAAGTAGCCGGAGTCTGGTGGGTCGAGCATTTTGATCGAGGCGAGGAACTCCTCGCCGAATCGATCGAAGTAGCCCCAGTGCCGGCAATTCTTGCCTGCGCTCTGGACGAGATCGCGGCAGCCGCGAGTCATCTGCGCGCGCGGATATGCGAAACGACGGCCGCCAATGGGCGCACCGAGAATCATGTCGCCCAATAACCGGGAACTTACCGTCGGGGAGATGCTGCGCAATGCGGGCGTCAGCCGCCGTGGCTTCATCAAGTACTGCACCGCCATGGCCTCTGTCATGGCGCTCCCTCCCTGGATGGGCGCCGCAATGGCCGAACAATTGCGCAATGCACCCAGGCCCTCGGTGATCTATCTATCCTTTCAGGAATGCACGGGCTGCTTCGAGTCCTTGACCCGCTCGTTCGCACCCACGATCGAAAGTCTGATCTTCAACGTCATTTCACTGGACTATGACGACACATTGATGGCGGCAGCGGGCGATGCCGCGCAAACGGCCCTCACTACGGCCATGAAGGACAATGCCGGCAAGTACGTCCTGGTCATCGACGGATCGGTACCCACGGGTGCCGGAGGCGCCTATTGCACGGCCGGCGGGCGCAGCGCCGTCGACACCCTACGCGACGCCGCCAAAGGTGCCGCCGCCATCGTCTGCGTGGGAACATGCTCGGCGTTTGGCGGCATTCCGTTCGCAGATCCGAATCCTACCGAGGCTTGGCCCGTTACCGCTATTGTTGGCGACAAGCCCATCATCAATGTATCGGGCTGCCCACCGATTCCGGAAGCGATTACCGGCACGCTTCTACAGTTTGTCACCACCGGAAAAGTTCCGGATCTCGATGAGCATCGCCGTCCCAAAGTGTTTTTCGGCAACACCATTCACGATCGATGCTATCGGCGGCCTTTCTACGATGAGGGCAAATTTGCCAAATCCTTCGACGATGAGGGCGCCCGCAACGGCTGGTGTTTGTACGAACTGGGCTGCAAAGGGCCGACCACCTATAACGCCTGCGCAACCCTCAAGTGGAATGGCGGCACCAGCTTTCCGATCGAGTCCGGGCACGGCTGTATCGGCTGCGCAGAACCAGGATTTTGGGACAAAGGCAGCTTCTACGCGGCGCAGTCTTCCGCAGAATGGGGCAAAGCAGGCGACTCCTCACCGCGAAAAGTGCTCGAACTCGGCGGCGCTTCGGCGGCCGTCGGGGCTGCGCTCGGAGCGGTGTCCGCCGGAGTTGGCCGCCTGCGACAGCACCGCAGCGAGCACAGTGCCGTAGACGCTGAACGTAAGGGAGCCTGATATGGATCTTTTGAGCTTTGCGCGCGGCCCGGCCCTAAAAGTAGCAATCACCATATTTTGTCTGGGGGCAGCATGGCGGGTCGTCGCCTTCGCGCTGCTGCGCATTCGCCGTGATCTGAATAAGCCGCGAGCTTCGGTCTTCAAGTACATGACGGGCGGTTTGGTCGCCGTGGCGTCACGTTCCTGGCCGCATCGAGAATTTATCGGACGCACGGGCGCGGGCGAGGCGCTTGGCTACAGCTATCACATCGGGCTGTTTGCGCTGGTGCTGCTATTTGCGCCGCACATTGCATTTCTCGGCAGCCTCGTCGGCGTTACCTGGCCGGGACTGCCCAGCAGCCTCATCACCATCATATCCGTCGTGACGCTGACCTTGTTTCTCGCCGTGTTGTTCCGGCGGGTTACCAACCGTGTGATGCGGATGCTGTCGAATTTCGACGATTATTTTAGCTGGTTCATTACCATGCTGGTCATCGTCACCGGTCTTGCTGCAACCGCCCACTTCGGCGCTCCCTACCAGACGCTTCTGGGTATCCACATCCTGAGTTTCGATGTGCTGCTGGTTTGGTTCCCGTTCGGGAAACTCATGCACGCCTTCTATATTTTCCCATCGCGGGCGATCAATGGCGCTTTACTTGCGCGCAAGGGAGCTACTTCATGAGTGAGGCTTCCGATCTAGCGCAACCCATTCAAGCCAATGTGGCGGGCGCAATGAAAGGCTTCGCGCAAGAAATCGGCGCGCTCAGTGCTTTTAGACTCGAGTCCTGCATCCACTGCGGAATTTGTGCCGACGCCTGTCATTTCTATATAGCCACCGACGATCCCAAGTACACCCCGATCTGGAAAGTTGAGCCATTCAAGCAGGCTTATAAGCGCGAGACAAGCGCGTTTGCGCCTCTCTTCCGGCTATTTGGCTTCAAGCGTGAAGTCACCGCCGATCAATTGGCGCAGTGGCAGCACCTGCTTTTCGATAGCTGCAATATGTGCGGGCGCTGCAGTCTCATTTGCCCGATGGGCATCGATGTGGCCGCCCTCATTGAACAATCGCGCCACGCGATGTTCGATGCCGGACTCGCGCCGAAGGAGCTATATCGAAAGGCCGCGCACCAGCAAGCCACAGGCCAACCGGAAGCGAGCGCTGAACCGTATCGCGAACAGCTGCTGGCGATCGGCATCAAATTCGACGTGCCGATTCCGCTCGATATTCGCGAGGCGGAGGTCATGCTGTGCGTGCCGAGAACCGATATCGAACACTACCCCAGCGCCGTGGCTGCGCTCGCGCGCGTGATGAACCATCTTAAAGTCTCCTGTACTTTTCGCAGCGACGGCTTGGTGGCGGAGAACTACGGCTATTACGCGGGTGGAAAGCAATGGCAGCGCGATATCAGCATGCGCTTGATCACGCAAGCGATTGCCTGCAAGGCCAAGATGCTGCTCATACCGGAATGCGGACATGCCTATACCGCCTTGCGCTGGGAGGCGGCTGACCTATACGGCCAGCCGTTGCCGTTCAAGGTCCTGAGCGTCACGGAGTTTCTCGCGGATCAGCTCGCGGCCGGGCTGCTGACGCTCAAGACCTCGACTTCGGGGAAAACAACTTTCCATGATCCGTGTCAGCTCGTGCGCAAGGGCGGCGTTAACGAAGCCCCGCGTCAGCTGATGAAGGCAATGGGGGTTGAATTGCACGAATTGGAGAATCACGGAGGCTTCGCCTTTTGTTGCGGCGGCGGCGGCGGCGTTCTCGACATCGAACAGGCGGCCCCGCTGCGCTATCGGACAATGGAAGTGAAACTTCGAGAGATCGACGCCACCGGTGCCGAGACGCTGCTGACGAGCTGCTCGGATTGTCGGCGCACGTTTGATGATGCGCAGGCGCATTTTACCTGGGATAAGAAACCCAATAGCCTTCTTGAGTTGGTGGCGGCAAATCTGCTCGAGACGGTAAACCGCCCGTGAGCACCCAAACGATCGTCGTCGATCCTGTTACGCGGATCGAAGGGCACTTGCGGATCGAGGCGGTGTTCGACGGCTCGGTGATCACCCAGGCCTCGAGCTCCGGCACGATGGTGCGCGGCATTGAGATCATCCTGCAGGGCCGCGATCCGCGCGACGCCTGGGCTTTTGCGCAGCGCATTTGCGGCGTATGTACGCTGGTCCATGGAATCGCCTCGGTGCGAGCCGTCGAAAATGCGCTCAGCTACGAAATTCCCGTCAATGCGCAGTTGATACGCAATCTCATGATCGTCACGCAGTTCGTGCACGACCACGTCATGCATTTCTATCACTTGCACGCACTGGATTGGGTGGACGTCGTATCAGCCCTCAAAGCCGACCCGAAGGCTACCTCGGCGCTTGCGCAAAACATTTCCAGCTACGCGCGTTCTTCGCCGGGCTATTTCGCGGATGTGCAGTCCCGAGTCAAAGGTCTGGTCGAATCAGGCCAGCTTGGCATATTCGCCAATGCCTATTGGGGTCATCCCGGATACGCGCTGCCGCCGGAAGCAAACCTGATGGCTCTGGCTCACTATCTCGATGCCCTCGCTTGGCAGCGGGAGATCGTCCAATTACAGACGATATTTGGCGGGAAAAATCCGCATCCGAATGTCCTCGTCGGCGGTGTGCCGTCCGCCATCAGCGTGCACTCAGGACCTGGCACTGCGTCCACCGCCGTCAACCAAGTGGGCCTGCAGCGGGTAAAGGAGTTGATCGAGCAGATGCGCGTGTTCGTCGATCAGGTGTATCTGCCGGATGTGCTCGCAATTGGATCCTTCTATAAGGATTGGTTCAAATCCGGCTACGGCGAGGGCATCGGCAATTTCCTGACTTACGGCGATTTCCCGGATAGCGGAACGCAGGATCCAAAGACTTTTCTAGTCCCGCGCGGCGCCATTCTCAGCCGCGACTTGTCCCACATCGAAGAGGTTGACCTCAATGCGCCGCAGGATATCCAGGAGTTCGTGGCCCATTCCTGGTACGACTACAACGGCGGCAAGAACGCCGGCCTGCATCCCTATCGCGGCGAAACCAAGCTAAGTTACACCGGACCTCAACCTCCCTATCAGCATCTTGATACGGCAGCGAGTTATTCCTGGCTCAAGTCGCCGCGCTGGAGAGGTCACGCCATGGAGACCGGTCCTCTGGCGCGAGTACTGATGCTGTATGCAAAAGGTCATGCGCCTACGCTGGACCTCGTGCATAAATCGCTGACCCAGTTGGATTTGCCCCTCGAGGCCTTGTACTCAACGATGGGCCGCACGGCGGCGCGGGCGCTCGAATGCAAGATCCTCGCTGATACCTTGCCGCGCTGGTACGAGGGTCTCATGGCCAACATCAACGCCGGCGATGTGCGCACCCACAACAATAAACTTTGGGAACCCTCGAGTTGGCCGCAGCACGCGCAGGGCGTGGGCTTCTTGGAAGCGCCGCGCGGCTCTTTGGCGCACTGGATCGTCATTGACGACACAAAGATCTCGAACTATCAGGCGGTAGTGCCCACCACCTGGAATGCCGGCCCGCGCGATGCGGCCGGTGCCGCAGGTCCTTATGAAGCAGCGCTCAAGGGGCACAAATTGCACGATCCGAAGCTGCCGCTCGAGATTTTGCGCACCATCCACAGTTTCGATCCCTGCCTCGCCTGCGCGGTGCACGTCGTTGATACGGACGGCGATGAACTGATTCAGGTTCGAGTGCAATAAGCGTATTGCCGCGCTCGCAATCATTGCGCCTCGAAACGGATCTGCTGCTGCTGCATGCGCCGAGCGTCTATGACTTTCGGCAGCATGCGATTCTGTACGGACCCGTCAGCGATATGGTGCCTTCCTCCACGGTGTTCGAAATGTATCCTTTGGGGTTTCTCACCATCGCAAGCTATCTGCACGATCGCGGCATGGAGGTGCGCATCGTGAATCTTGCGCTGCGCATGATGAACAGCCGCCGGTTTGATGTGCCAAAGTTTCTCGCCAAGCAAAGACCTAAGGCCGTCGGCATCGACTTGCATTGGTTGCCGCACGCCCACGGCGCCCTGGAAGTCGCGCGCATCGTCAAAGAACTCTACCCGGACGTACCGGTAATCCTGGGCGGATTATCATCGAGTTATTTCCATCGCGAATTGATCGGCTACCCCCAGGTCGACTACGTACTTCGCGGCGACAGCACCGAACCGCTCCTGCACCAACTGCTTCTGGCGCTGCAAAACGGCGCGTCGGTTCAAAACATCGCGAATCTCACCTGGAAGGATGCCGGCGGCGTTCACGTCAATCCGCTTTCCTTCGTTCCGATGAGCTTGGACTACGTCGACTTACGGCCGGATCTGATGGTCGACATGGTGATGCGCTATCGCGATCTGGAAAGCACGCTGCCGTTCAATGGCTGGTGGAACAACCCGATAACCACCGTTTTCACAGTCAAGGGATGTGCGTTTGAATGTGTGACTTGCGGGAGCTCGGCGACCAGCTGCAAGCACCTTACGAAGCGGCAGAAGCCGGTTTACCGAAGTCCCGCCAATCTGGTTTCAAACATGCAGGACATTGCCAGGCTCACTCACGCGCCGATCCTGTTGGTCGGCGATCTACTCATGGCAGGTTATGAGCATGCCGGCGAGGTGCTCGAGAGATTGCGTGAAGCGCGCCTGCCGAACAATGTCGTGTTCGAATTCTTCGCCCTGCCGCCCGCATCCTTCCTGCGGAATATCGACCGCTGCGTCCGCAATTGGAGCATGGAATTCAGCCCCGAGAGCCACGAGCAGAGTGTTCGGGACGCACAGGAGGGCGAGTCCGGCTACACCACCGAGGATATGGAGGCCATCATCAGAGAAGCGGTGCGCTTGCGCTGCACGCGAATCGATATCTTTTTCATGATCGGCCTGCCGGCACAAACCCAGGCTTCCGTGCGCGACACGGTCGAGTACTGCGGACATTTGTTCGAGCTGGGAGACAAGCGGCTGTCGTGCTTCATATCGCCGATGGGGCCTTTCATCGACCCCGGAAGCCGTGGATTTGAAGACCCCGATAAATTTGGCTACCGCTTGTTCGCTCGCACGCTCGAACAGCACCGTCAACTTCTCATCAAGCCCACATGGGAGCACATTCTCAATTATGAGACGAAGTGGATGACGCGCCGCGAGCTTGTTGACGCAACCTACGACGCTGCAGAACGCCTCAACGAACTCAAAGTGGAGCATGGCAGATTGTCGAAACGGCGCGGGCGCGGCGTGGCCGCGGGCATCGCCGCGGCGCGCGCGTTGCGCGCCCGGCTGGATGACGGTATCGCAAAAGGCAACCTCGACGCCATCACAGAAACCCTCAAGGGCGAAATCACGCGCTTCAGCATCTCAACCGTGTGCGACAAGCGGGAATTGTTCTGGCCCAGGCGAGTCTTCAATTTCCGGATCGCCGAAATAACGCGGATTCTAGCTCGCTACTTCAGCGGGCGGTCGAAAGCGCAGGTCCGGGCGGTTCAACTTCCCTGAGGCAGCGTATGGGCGACGCCCTGGTGGCAATCGATGCAGGTGGTACCGCCCTTTGCCAGCGCTTGATGCGCGCTCGCCGCCTCGGCTGGCTGTTTTGCGAATGCCATGACTGAGGGCGTATGGCAGCTGCGGCACTCGGCTGAATCGTTCGCTTTGAGTTCCTTCCAAATCTTCGCCGCTAATTCCATACGGTGCGCTTCGTATTTGGCGGGCGTGTTGAGTTCGCCTCGCATGTGTCCCCACACCTCGGCGTACGCTTGAATATGCCGCCAGAGACCTGGAAGGAATGTTGGCGGCACGTGGCAGTTGCCACAGCTCGCCTGAATGCCAAATTCATTGGAAAAGTGCACGCTGCGAGTCAACTCTTCATAAGGTTGCTTCATTTCATGGCAAGAGGTGCAGAAAGAATCGGTTTCCGCATACTTGAGTCCGCCGAGAAAGCCGCCCGTAAATATGATTCCGGCGGCAAATGCAGCCAGCGCTCCCGCGGGTATGCCGAAGAAAAACCAGCGCTGCGGGCGTCGCCAGAGCCACGCAAAAAAACCTCGGTGCTCGAGCGGAGGTGGAATCATATGGGTTCTGGGGACGCGCGCGACAATATCAAATCTTATGCGATCGCCATTCGATCCTCGGTACGGTAACGCACAGACTCGACGATGGCGCGGGCGTAATTTTTCGTTCGGCGCGGCGATCACTCGAGTCGAACGTCAATTTGATCGAGGTCCTCTTGGGAGCGATGTATGTGTTGCGCGCGCGGGATTCGCCAACGAGGCAGCGGTAACTGGCGCGTCACCGCGGTCTGTCTTTTTCTCTCGGGTGCACTGCTGGCAGGATGCAGCGGCACCACCGGTTCAGCAGGTCCGGCCGGCACGTCGGGCGTAACGGGACCTACCGGACCGACCACCACGGGCTCGGCACTCAAAGTCGGTACGGCCACGAGCATCACCGGACAAATCCTGAGCGTCACGATCAGTGGACCGCCGGTCGTCAAGTTCCAGCTCACCGATCAGAACGGCGCATTTCTACAAGGACTACCGGCGGCGGACCTCGGCTGGGTCATCGCACAACTCGTGCCGGGCCAAAATGGAACCGCGAGCCAATGGAATTCCTACATCTACGGAGTCGTGACTCCAGCGGGGTGCCCCGCCGGTGTTGCCGCCTGCGACTCGGCGCCGCAGACGCAGGCCACCGTGGAAAGCGCCGCGACCGGCACCTTGGTCGACAATGGCGACGGCACCTATCAGTACACCTTCAAGAAGGACATCACGACGGATCCCGACGTCGTCTATAACGCGGCCTTGACTCATCGCGTCGGCTTCGAAATCCGCGGTCTCGCACAGGCGAACAACGCCGACTACACTTTTCAACCGTCAAGCGGTGCGACCACCGGCATCTTCATGCGCGAGATTGTCGAGACCGCCACCTGCGACAATTGCCATACGATGTTGAACGCGCACGGCGGCGCCCGCGTCGAGGTGCAGTACTGCGTGATGTGCCACAGTCCTCGGACCACGGATCCCTACAGCGGCAATACGCTGGACTTGAAGGTGATGATCCACAAGATCCACACCGGCATCACTCTGCCGAGCATCCAAACGGCGACCGTGCCGGATACCACGCCGACACTGGGCATCGGCTATTGGATCGTGGGTTACATGGAGTCGCTGAATAATTTCAATAGCGTACTTTACCCGCAGGACACGCGCAATTGCACGACGTGCCACGCCCAAAATATCCCGGCTGCCACTCAGGCGATGAACTACTACACGGTGCCTACGGCCGAGGCCTGCGGCGCCTGCCATGACAATGTTAACTTTACCACCGGCGCAAATCACGGCGCGAACATCGTAGCCAACGATTCTCAGTGCACCACCTGCCACGGGACGACCTCGAACATCAGCGCGCTACAGGTGATCGCAGCACACACCGATCCCAACATCGCGGCGGCTGCCAAGTTCCAATACCTCGTCAACAGAGTCTCCTTTTCGAGCAGCGGCGGCAGTCTCTATCCGGTAGTGAATTTCTCCGTGGTCGATCCGACCAATGGCAACGCGCCTTACAACATTCTCACGGCCGCGGCGTTTGCCGGCACCGATCCTGGGACCGGCAAGCCGGTCTGCGCCAACGGCGGCACGGCTCGGCTCGGGATCGACATCGCGTGGGAGACGAGCGATTACACCAACTGGGGCAGCGGCACGACCCCGGCCGCCTGGGGTCAGCCGATTTCGCTGAATCCGCTGGTGGTTGCCGGCTGCGCCGCCGCCGTGCCCGCAGGCGCGCTCACGGGACCGGACGGCGCGGGTACGTTTACCCTTACCTCGCCCACTCCGCTGCCGACTCCTCCGCCCGCCAACTGTCCGCCGCCCGGCGGCGCGGCCTGCCCCGCGATTGCCAATGTCGGCGTCGTCATCGAAGGTCACCCGGGGGTGGTTACCACAGGCCCCGGGGCAACGGCCCTCATCGTGAAGAGTGTTGTCGGTTACGGCAATGTGACGGGCGCGACGCCGGTCCCGCGGCGCACGGTGGCGGACATTGCCAAGTGCGATGTCTGCCACAGCGTGCTTGCGCTGCATGGCGATAATCGCAACGACAATCCTCAAGTTTGCGTGGCCTGCCACAATCCGGCGTCCACGGATGTGGGCATGCGGCAAACTTTGGCCGCCGCGACCCCTGGAATCGACGGCCTCTGGGAACAGAGCATCGATTTCAAACATATGATTCACGCCATCCACGACGGCAGCGTGCGCGGCGCCGCGGGTTCGCCGTTCGTCATCTACGGCTTTGGCGGTTCAATCAATAACTTCACCGACGTCGTGTTTCCGGGCCAGATCAATCGCTGCGACGCCTGTCACGCCGGCACCAGCTACTACCCGGTGAATGACGCCGTGGTGCAAGCGACGACGCTGTTGACGGGACTTTCCACGCAAGTGCCGAACCCAACGACGCCGGGCAATCCCATCGCCACATCCGCCAACATGTCGGTCTGTTCGGCCTGCCATGTCGATGCGCTGACCCAAACCCACATGCAGCAAAACGGCGGCTCGATAACCGTCGCAAAGGATGCGGAAGGCCGCACGATCCCAAGCGGCATCCCGGCGAGCACCGAGACTTGCAGCGTGTGTCATGGTGCGGGCGGAGTTGCGGATGTCCAGGTCGTGCACAACGTGCCTGCGCCGCCCGCGGGCAATTGAGTGAGGGGGGTCCGACGCAGCTTCCCGCCGCTTGCGTTGGCACTGTTGCTGCTGGGAATCGGGCCGTCGTTCGCCGTCGATGAACCGGCATCGCCGGCAAAATCGTTGCTGCCCGCTTCCGCATACAGCCCGAAGGGAGCCGATAGCTGTTTGGCGTGCCACGACAATCCCGGCGTCACCGGCATCTTCCATACCAAGCATGCCCAGCCAAATGATCCTCGCGGCCCCTTTGGACACGGCGGCCTGCAGTGCGAATCCTGCCACGGGCCGGGGGGCGCACACGTGCAAGCGGGAGGCGGTCCACTGGCGGGTATGGTCGACTTCGGCCCCAAGGCCAGTGCGCCGGCCACGAAGCAGAACGCGCAATGCCTGGGCTGCCATCAATCGAATGCAGCGCATGACTGGGCATCGAGCGCACATGCCGCGAGCGATGTGGCTTGCGCGAGCTGTCACACTCTGCACGTAGCCAAGGATCCAGTGCAGACGGCCGCAACGCAGATCGGGGTCTGCAGCACGTGCCATCAAGCGCAGCACGCCGATCTTTTGAAGCCATCGCATCATCCGCTGCTCGAGGGCACGATGGCCTGCACCTCGTGCCATTCGCCGCACGGCTCGACTGCGCCGGCGCAGCTGGTGAAAAATACCGTGAACGAAACATGCACGACCTGCCATGCCCAGTATCGCGGCCCCTTTCTCTGGGAACATCAGCCGGCGACCGAGGACTGCACGAACTGTCACGATCCGCACGGGTCGGCACAGCCGGCGCTTCTGAAACTGCGGCCTCCGTTTCTGTGCCAGACCTGTCACGAGGGCGCGGGCCATCCCTCGATCGTCAACACACCCAAGGGATTGGCGGGCAGCGCAAGTCCGAGCGCGTTTCTGCTGGTCGGCGGCTGCACGAATTGTCACTCGCAGGTCCACGGCTCGAACAGTCCGTCGGGCCGCGAGTTGGCGCGCTAGCGCTGAAATGAAAGCCAGCGTTCGAATCAATCCCACCTGGCTGATTTTGGCAGTTCCGGCCGCATTGGCGGCTGCCACCGCGCACGCGGACCCACCGACCGCAGACACCAGCGACTGGAAGTGCACGCTGTGTCCGTTTCCGCAAGGCTACACAGCCGAAGCAGAAGCCGGCGTGCTCGGCGTCAGCGGCGGCAACGCGACGTATGGCCGCTATACCGGAATCGATCGAAATGGCGTGTATGCGGATGTCTCGGGGTCCGGAGCGTACCGCAACGAGGATGGCGCTTACGCAAGCTATGATCTCGAGCGTCTCGGACTGGCCTCGCGCAGCGGTGATGTTGAGGGCGGTCGCGAGGGGCGCTTCGATGTGCGCGTCAGCTACGCTGGCCAGCCAAATGATCTGTACGACACGGGCGCCACCGCGTTTAGATCCGCTGGCTCGAATCTCGGGCTGCCGACAAACTGGATCGCCGCTGGCAGCACTGGCGGCATGAGCGCGCTCGGTGCCAGTCTCGCACCCGTCAATATCGAGTCGGAAGTGCGCACCGCAGCGGTGCTGGCACGTTACTTCCTGAGCCCCAGCTGGACGATCTTCGGCGAGTTCCGGCGACAAGTGCAGGATGGCAGCGGCGTTACCAGCGGCAGTTTTCTGACCGAAGCCGTGCAGCTCCCCAAGCCCATTGACTACGTCACGAATTCATTCGAGACGGGCATCGCCTGGACCGGGCGCAAGGCGAGCTTCCGGCTAAGCTATCTAGGTTCGTGGTTCGACGACAACAATGATTCATTGATTTTTGCCAATCCCTACCTGCCGATCGTGCCGGGCTCGACACAAGGACAAATCGCCGATCCGCCGAGCAATACCCTGCAGCAGATCAATGCGTCGGGCAACTGGCAGCTGCCGTTCTGGTCCACCACCTTAAGATACGCCGGATCGCTCGGCACACTCAAACAAGACGCGGCCTTTTTGCCTGTGAGCACTCTGCCCGGTTCCGCAGTCCCTGCACCGGGCTCGCTCGACGGTGACGTTCATCTGTCCCACTATTCTTTGGGGTTGGCTTCGCGGCCGCTGCCCAAACTTAGCGCGCATGGCAACGCGACCTATGACGGACACGACGATAAAACCTCTCCTCTCTCGATCGCCTACATCGTCACCGACACGTTTCCAGGCGGCACGGCCGTCACTCCCCGCTACAGTGAAGATCGCGTGCATCTTGACGGCGGGGCCGATTATGCGTTGGTTCGCTGGCTAAAGATCGGCGTCGGCGGCACACTCGACGATATCCACTACGGTCCGGGGCAGGTGGTCACGTGGACACAAAGCACGCAAAGCTGGGGGCGCGCCGTGATCACCCCCATTGAGCCATTGAGCATTACCTTAAAATTCGGCAACGGCTTGCGCAAAGCCTCTACGTTCGATGCGGCCGCCCTGCCGCCGGATGAGAACCCGCTGATCTGGGAATACAACTATGCGCCGCGGGATCGGGTGTTCTCCACCCTCACCGGAGCATGGACTGCGACGCAAACCCTCACCTGGTCGGTCGAAGGTTCTATGGCCAAGGATGACTATCGGTCATCTCCTTTGGGCCTGCAAGGCGTGCACGAGTGGCGCGCCTCGAGCACACTCGCTTGGACGCCACGCGACACGTTGAGCGCCTATATCGACGGCGGCTATGAGCGTTTGTTCAATCTGCAGAATGGATATACCGGCCTCGACACTCCGCCGTGGCTCGCCACGGACACACAACGCTTTTGGAGCTTGAGCATTGGGGGAAGATGGGTCCCGCAGGAGCGCTGGACGCTCACGATCGATTACCTTTTGGCGCCCTCGTACGACAACACCGACACCGCGACCGGCGGCCCGCAACAGGCCTTTCCGCAAAACTGGAGCAAACTGGATTCCGCTCGATTCAAGCTTGCCTATCAATGGACTTCGGCGCTGCAGCTGCATTTTCGTTATACGCGTGAGACCTATAACTCGAGCGATTGGGCTCTCAGCGGCGTGGCGCCCGCGACGATACCGAATCTCCTGGCGCTGGGCGTACAACCTTATCGCGATAATGTGAACGTGTTTGCTCTCACGGCGCGATACCAATTCGGGCGCGGCGCCACGGCGCAGGCTTCACAATGAGCCCGGCGTCAGACAGGACCGGCGAACAGCGCGGAGTTATCGATGTAAATGCGATACGCCGCGATCTTCTCGCCCTTGAGTTCGAAGACATTGGCGAACGGCACGCTGAGCGACGAGCCATCGTGGCGTCTGTAAGTCACCACTCCTTCGCAAACCGCCGTCGCAGCGTCGTGCCAGACGTTGAGCAGTTCGTGCCGGCTCGAACCAATGGCCGAAAAAAAACCCGCCACGACGGCTCGTATGGCCTCGGAACCAATGACCGGCGGCGCGTTGCCGAAGCGAAACTGCGCGTCCGGCGTCAGCAAATCAACGAAGGCGGCTGCATCGCCGGCATCAACCACAGAGAGCACCCGCTGCCACCAGGCACGATCGGGTCGAAAGGCGTGCAGAACCACGGTGTTCATCACGCGAGGATGATACATGCTCGAAGTACACCCGCAAACCGATAACCCATCGCCGGCGCTGGCGGGCCCGGGCTTCGCCGCGGCCGCTCGGCGCGCGTTTCTCGCCACCCGGCCCCCATTTTTTGTCGCATCGGCAATGCCGGTGGCCATTGGCACCGCCTGGGCCAGCGCCGCTTATCATCGGTTCGACGGAATGCTGTTCGGGCTCGCTCTCGCGGCCAGCGTGCTCGCGCACGCGGCCGCAAACGTCTACAACGATGTCGGTGATGACTTGATCGGTGCCGATGCCGGCAACACGCAGCGCATCTATCCTTACACCGGAGGTTCGCGCTTCATTCAAACAGGGCTGCTATCGCGTGCGCAGATGACTCGACTGGCGCTCGGCCTGGCCGCTGCGGCAATGCTTCTCGGCGTGATGCTCGCGGCGCTGCGCGGGCCGGGCGTGATTGTGTTGGGAATGATCGGACTTGGGTTGGGACTTTTGTATTCGCTGCCCGGCGCGCAATTATCGGCGCGTGGCATCGGAGAGGCGGCCGTGGCAGTCGCCTTCGGCGCATTGCCGGTGTTGGGTGCCGTATGGCTGCAAACCGGGACCATCGATTCAGGGGCAGCACTGATCTGCGTACCGGTGTGTGCGTGGGCGGCCGCGATTCTGATCATCAACGAGGTGCCGGATCTGGAGGCGGATCTGCGCGCAGGCAAGCTCACTCTCGTCGTGCGCTGGGGTGTGCGCGGCGCCCGGTGGATCTATTGGGGCCTTACGATACTTGCCTTGTCAGCCTCATGCGCCGCGATTCTGCAGCGCGCACTGCCGCTTTGGTACGCGCTGGCCGCATTCGTGCTAGCGGGCCTGGGCCTCAAAGCCACTTTAGGCATATCGACCGATCCTGAGTCGCGCCCGCGGCTGAAACGAAGTATCGAACTCACCCTCGTCATTCATGCGCTCGGCTGTGCCGCTCTGATCGCGTCTGTCCTGCTCAAGCCCATTGCGTGATGCGCGGACTTCATGCCAGCAGCGCAAGCTGCAAAATGAGGACCGTGGCGCCCGTGGCCGCGACGGCAAGCAGTCCTTGCGCGACGCGTGCGATGATTTTGGTTTCGTTGCTCATGTGTCTGCTCCGTTGAAGAATCGATCCAGCAGGCAACAGGTTGCGCCGCCGGCCGACGCACAACAAACGGACTATCTGACCCGCCGTTAAGTTATCCTTAACGTCTATTCTCATTGAATTGACTCGAGGACTTGGCCATGGGAACGACAATCTCCCTCAATCGCCCCGATGGGAAGAAAATTGACGGCTATCTTGCCGAACCGGTAGGTGCCGCCAACGCGCCTGGCGTCGTGGTCATCCAGGAATGGTGGGGAGTCAACCAGCAGATTCGCGGCGTCGCCGAGCGACTAGCCACTGCCGGCTATCGCGCCCTCGTGCCCGACTTATACCGCGGCAAATCCACGGTCGAGGCCGAAGAAGCGCACCACCTGATGACAGGCTTGCATTTTGCTGATGCCGCATCTGAAGACATCCGCGGCGCTTTGCAATTCCTAAAAGCGCGCGGCGGCAAGGTCGGCCTGACCGGATTTTGCATGGGGGGCGCGCTGACTCTGCTAGCCGCGTGCGCGGCGCCGGAGATCGACGCCAGCGTCGTCTGGTACGGCTGTCCGCCGCTCGAATACATTGACGCGACGAAAATCAAGGCGCCGCTTCTGGGGCATTGGGCCACTCAGGACGAGTTTTTCAAGATCGCCACCATTGATCAACTCGAGGAGAAGCTACGCGCAGCAAATGTGACGTATGACTTCCAGAGATATCTTGCACACCATGCCTTTGCCAACGAGACCGCCGTCGGGCCGCACCGAATCCCCGCGACGCAATACGACGCCGTCTGGTCACAACAAGCATGGGACCGCACTTTTAGTTTCTTCGGCCGTTGGCTCAGGTGAGATTCTCGCTGCCATGTGCGTTCCAGTACAGACTGACCCTTCAGTGGCGAGCTATAGTCAGACATGAGCAAAATACACGAGCAAAGAGCGGGTCTCGGCATCCCAGAAGCTTCTGAGAAATTGCCTTCCGACTTCCCGATTCCGCCGCCGTCAACTGGAACTGTCGATGACGATGACGATCCGGCCGATGAGCGGGCCGATGAGAACGAAGCTCGCGTGCGCGGCAACAACGACAGCACTGAAGCCCCCCGAGAGTTTCAACACGACGACGAAGACCGCGGCGCTGATTAGGCTCAAGGCTGCGGCTGGACGACTCCGCTCGGCGGATACGGCGGAAGCCACGGCGGCGGCGGCGGCAGTCCGGCTGGCTTGCCGGCAATCGCCTTGAGCATCAGGTCGACTGCCGCCTCCAACTGCGCATCGTGGCCGGCGAGCAGATCCGCGGGCAGGTTCTCGATGTCGATATCAGGATCCACTCCATGGTTCTCCACTGCCCATTGACTATCGGGGGTATAGAGCGCGTCCTCCGGAATCGTGATGTATCCGCCGTCCATCAATTGCCAGTTGCCGCGGATTCCTCGCACCCCGCCCCAGGTGCGCGTCCCGACCAGTGGCCCAATATGGTAGAGATGGAACAGGTAAGGGAAAATATCGCCATCGGAAGCCGACCAATGATTGAGCAGCGCCACTTTGGGGCCGTTCAAGAGTTCCTGCGGCTCGGTCGTGATGGCGGACTCGCGGTTGGTATCGAGCGTCACGAGCATGCGCCGCAAGCGCTCGAGTGCGAAGGGCGCGATGAATCCGCCGCCGTTCCACCGATCGTCCATGATCAAGGCTTGCTTTCCGAGCTGAGCATAGAATTGACGCACGAACTGCTGCAGTCCCAGCTGGTCCATGTCGGACATATAGACATAGCCGACGCGGCCACCCGATAGCTTGTCGACCACGGCGCGATTGTGCGCGATCCAAGCGGACTCCCGCAGACTGATTTCCTTCTCAACGGGCCTTACCACGATGTGCCGACGCGTGCCGCCGGGATTGTCGGCAATCGTGAGATCCACCGTCGTGTCGGCATCCACGAGTTGCAGCAGACTGTCGGGATCGGTCGGCGCCTTGAGTTCGGCGCCGTTGACCGCAAGCAGATAATTCCCGGCCTTCACATTGAGACCGGGCTGAGCGAGTGGGCTGCGATAATCGCCGCGTGTGTTGTCACCCGTATAAATCGTCGCAAAGCGGTAGCGGCCTGATGCGGTATCGAGCGCCCAATCCACACCCAGCAAAGCGCTGTGCGCGGCCGGAGTACTGTCGCCGTCGTCACCGCCGCCGACATAGGTGTGGGAATTGCCGATTTCGCCGAGCATCTGTCCGATCAAGTAATTAAGATCCTCGCGCGAGCCGGCGAGCGGCAGAAGCCTGCGATAGCTGTCGTGCACGCCCTTCCAGTCCTCGCCGTTCATGAGCGGCGAGAAGAACAGGTCGCGCTCGAGCCGCCAGGCATTTTCAAACATTTCCGCCCATTCGAGCGGCGGATCCACTTGTTCGCGCAGATGATCGAGCTTCAGTTCCTTCTTGTCGTCGGCTTCCTTGGCGGCATCCGCCTTGGCTGGGAGCACGGTGTAATCCTTGTCATGCTTGATCAGCACGCGCCGCCCGTCGAGCGACAGGGAATAGCTGTCAACCTCCTCGGTGACCAGCGAGGTTTTGCGCGCCTTCAGATCGAAGAAGCGCAGCGCGGTCTTTTCTCCGTTGAGCGTTCCCTCGATGAGTCCCAACGGCTGCGTCAGATAGTAGATGCGATCGCCGCGCACGTCGAATTGGTTGATGTTCGCCGCATCGATCGGCAGCGCGACCGCGCGCGCCATCAGGCCGTCGAGGTCGATCCGGATCGGCTTGATCGGACCGACTTTTAGGGGCGCCGATTCCTCATCGGCTTTCTTATCGTCATCGTCCTTGTCGGACTTGGTTTCTTTCCCGTGCTTCGCCTCATCCGTCCGCCCAGAAGTACTGTCATCGGAGCTGCCGGTCGCCTCGTCCGACTTCGGCGCGACCGGCGAGGCCGCGTCCCGCGCCAGCGGTATCGCGTAGATTCCTCCCGACTTTAAGATCGCGAAATCGAACTCGATGTCCGATCCAACCGGGTTCTCGTGGCGGCTCGATGTGAAATATAGATACTTCCCGTCCGATGACCACACCGGATTCGAATCGATCTCGTTGCCCTCTCCAAGGCGTGTCAATTTATCCGTCGCAAGCTCGTATAGAACGAGGTCGCGCCTGCGGCCGACGGCGGATAAGCTGAACGCGAGCCAGCGCCCGTCCGGCGAGAACGCCTGATCGTGGATCTCACTGAGCTTGTCCTGCGCAATTTGTTTCGGCTTTCCTGAGTCGATGCCGACGATCCAGAGTCGGTGTGCGCCATCGGAAAATGCCAGCGTTTTCCCATCCGGAGAGAAAATCGGTCCATAAAAATAGCCTTCCGCAAAAGACGTCAGGACTTTCTCCGCGCCCCCTTCCGCCGGCCGGACGGCGATTTGCTGGGCGCCGCCGGCATCGGTGGTGTAGGCGATTGTGCGGCCGTCCGGCGACCAGGCCGGATGGTCTTCGTCCGCGCCTTGCGTGCTGGTCAGATTCCGAGTCGCGCCATTTTCGGTCGGTACGCTGAAAATATCGCCTCGCGCAGAGAACAGAGTTCGCTTGCCGTTCGGCGCCAGCGCGTAGTCCACCTGGCCCGCAGGATCGGTAGCGCGGATTTCGCTTTTGACGTCCGCCACATGGGCGCGCGTACGCGGACCGTCGTCCGGTATTTGCAGCGGGACTTCCTCGACGTGTTCGCCGGGCAAGTCCAGTCGATAGAGCTTGCCTCCCTGCTGGAAAGCGATTGCGTCGCCGCCCAACGCCGGAAAATCGATATCGTAATCGGTGAAGTGAGTGACTTCGCGCGTCTGTTTGGTGTCGGTATCTATGACCCAGATGTTGGCTCGGCGGTGCGTGTCCTGATCCGAGAGATAATAGATGCGATTGCCGTACCACATCGGCGAGGTGTTGGTGCCGGACCAGTTTGTCAACTGCTTCAGCTCATGCGTGGTTAGATCGTACGTAAACACCTGCTGCGCGAGTCCGCCGTTGTAGCGCTTCCAGGTGCGGAAGTTTCGAAAGATGCGGTTGTAGGCGATGCTGTGACCATCGGGCCCGAAAGTTGCCAGGCCGACCGCGCTATCGATCGGCAAAGCGGTCGGCGCTCCACCCGCCACGGGAACTTCATAGAGATTCTGGATCCAGCTATTCCATTGATCGCGCTTCGACAGAAAGACGATGCTGCGAGAATCCGCTGTCCAAGTGACCACCATGTTGTCCGGCCCGTGGCGGCCGCCGGTGCCCGCTTCCGTTGCTGGGTGGAATGTCAGCCGCCGCGCGGCGCCGCCCGCAGCGGGAATCACCCAAATATCCGTGCCTGATTTGTTCGCCTCCGTATACGCGATCCACTTACCATCGGGCGATGCGCGCGGGAACATATCCTGGCCCGGCGCGCTCGTCAGCCGCACCGCGGTGCCGCCGCTCTTCGCCACCGACCACACATTGCCGTTCGCGACGAACACGATCCGATCGCCGAACGGCTGTGGGAATCGGGGCAGCGCGGCACGCGCCATCAGCGGCGCCATCAGCGGCGCCATCACGAGAATAATAGACGGCAACAAGCGGTTGACGATCATCGAGGAGCCCCTGGGCGCGGGGATCAGCATGCTCTGCCCCGGCATTGTTGGTTCAAGTTCCAGCCAAGCAGTCAACTATGACCGAAGCGTAAGGCGATGGCAAAAGCGCCGCTGGCGATCGTTAAGAACGGACCGATGATGATGGCGCTTGTTGACTGAACAGTTGCACTTCCTCCATTTCTTCACTATTGTAGAAGATATGGGAAAGCGTGAGCATTTGGGCCAACTGGAGCTCATGGTCTTGTTGTCTGTCATTCGGCCCGCAAAGGAATCCTACGGGGTACAGATCAGCCGAGAGATCGCAGAAAAGAGCGGTCGAGAGGTCGCGCTCGCGAGCGTCTACGCCGCCTTGGAGCGTCTTGAGAAGAAGGGCTATGTCAGGTCGTCACTGGGTTCGCCCTCGCCCGAGCGCGGGGGCAAGGCACGCACCTTCTTTCAACCGACCGCCTTAGGCATCGCTGAAGCGCGCGAGACCCAAAGAACCCTGCAAAAACTCGCATCCGGTCTTGCTGCCTTTAAGAGTGAAGCCACGTGACCGGCCCAGCACCGCCAAAAATTGCGATGTACTTTCTCGCTCGGTGGAGTTCACCCTACCACCGAGAATCACTTGCCGGAGATCTGATCGAACAGGCGCGTGAAGGCCGCTCGGCAGCGTGGGTTTGGCGACAAGTCCTATCCGCCATGATCGCGGCACGCATGCGCGCGGTGAAGCTCAAGCCCTGGCCTTCCATCGCAAAGACGCTGCTGCGCATCCTCAATGCCATGATGCTGGCAGGGGTGCTCGCGCTTGGCGTTGGCACGCTGACACGCGCCGATGCACCGCAAAAGATCTGCACGCCGCATGGCCGGTGTTGAAGCGTGGATTTCTCCGCTGACCTTGCGCTCCTGCTTGCACTTACCGGCCTCGTTTGGTTGATAGACACGGTCTTTTATAGAGCCGCCCGCCAACATCCCGCAGCCGGCGCCCCCTCAACCGACCCCCCCCTTGTCCAATACGCGCGCTCGTTCCTCCCCGTCATTTTGATCGTATTGGTCATTCGCTCATTTGTATTCGAGCCGTTCCGCATACCGTCAGAGTCGATGATGCCCGGACTGATAGACGGGGATTTTATTTTTGTGAGCAAGTTCGCCTACGGCTTGCGGCTGCCGGTTACCAATGCAGAACTGTTTTCCACCGGTCATCCGCAACGCGGCGATGTGATTGTCTTTCGCTTGCCGAGAGATCCATCCGTGCACTACGTCAAGCGCCTGATAGGCCTCCCAGGAGACCATGTGGCGGTGAGCAATAACCAAGTTTTCGTCAACGGCGAGCCCTTTCGCCTCAAGCCTGACGGAATTTATCGCGGAGAACGCTTCACAGGAGCGGATTTGTCTCTTGAAAGGATTGGCGATCGTGAGCATGTGGTGATGATTGCCGCCAATCTTCGATCCACCGACTACGAGACCACGGTTCCCCCCGGCGAATATTTTTTCATGGGCGACAACCGCAACGATAGCGAGGATAGCCGATTCGGCGCGGTGGGGTTTGTTCCCGAGAAAAACCTCGTAGGACGCGCAGACCGCATCTGGCTCAATTGGAATTTCCCGCACTGGCCGGATTTTCGCCGCGTTGGAACAAAAATATCCTGAATGGCGAGCGCAGCCGCACGGGAAGCAGTCAACCCTTCCTGACACCGTTGGTTTCGCGCTCGCTCACGAAGCGCTTACCGTCAAGTTGAACTGTTGCGTGTGCGTGGGTACCGAGCTGCCGGAAGCGGTCACGATGATGGTGTATGTGCTCGAAGGCGGCGGCAATGTGCTTGATGTTTCGCTGGTGGAACCGCCGCCGCAGCTGGCCAGCATTGCGGCCGCCATCACGACCAGGAGCAGCCGCTCTGTCCTGCGCCTGCCTGCACCGATGCCGATCAACATCAGCGGCCAAGGCGAGACGATCGCCAACAGCATTTCCGATGTGGGCGATGCATTCATGCCGCTGGCGGCGGTCTGTACCGTCAAGGTCGTCGATTGGGTGGCAGCGCCGGAAATCGTGGGAGGCGCAAAGCTGCAAATCCATCCCGCCGGCAGTCCCGAGCAGTCGAATGACACAGATCCCGAGAAGCCGTTCTGCGGCGCCACCGTCACTGTCATCGCGGCTGACCTCGACTGACCTACGGTCAAAGCGTCGCTGGATAGGGTCAGCGCGTAGTCGCCGTTGCTCGGCGGCGGCACCGCCGTCGCGGTGACCACCTCGGTTTGCGGATCGGATGTAGACCCATGATCACCGGCATCACCGCCGTATACGGCGGTCAAGGTATGGCTGCCCACGCTCAAGTTACTCAGACTGAGCGTAGCGGTGCCGGTCGCCAGCGGCGACGAACCCAATTGGGTGCTGCCATCATAAAAGACAATCGTGCCGGTCGGAACCGTGGATCCGGTGGCAGCCGAAACTGCTGCTTTCAACAGGACAGTTTGACCCGACTCGATCGTCGCCGGCGTGATCACCAAAGTCGTGGTCGTGGAAACCTGAGCAGCGCTCACTTGCACTACGACCGACGAGGATGACGGCGCATCCATCGTGTCGCCGGCGTAGGACGCCTTGATCGTGTGCGTACCCGCGGTCAAGGAAGTGACCGCAAGACTCGCGGTTCCATTGGTCAACGACAATGTGCCCAGCAACGTCGCGCCATCCATCAGCGATACGCTGCCGGTAGGGGTCGCGCCCGACGCCGTCACCGTGACGGAAAAGATCTCAGTCGCTCCGGCCGTGAGCTGAGTCGCCGAGGCAGTCACTGAGGTGACCGTGGCCATCGGATCCGGTTGGACAACGAATAGGACTGCCGAATAGCTCGGAAAGGTATAAGCGAGACTTCCACCAGTGATCGCGGTATTCGCGGATTGCACGATGGCATTCAAGTTCGCCGCCGAATAGGTGTAGACCTGCGCCGTAGGCGGCAAGCTCAAATTGGCGAGGCTGATCGCACTGGTAATCGACGCGGTTGTCTTGTTGATGGCGAGGATCGTGACCGCATTGTCGCTGGAGCGCTGGGCCGCGTAGAGCGACAGCGAGCCTTGGTCGCTGCTCACTGCGCTGACCGACGTGTCGCCGAACTGGTGACCGTTGCCGTCGTAGTTGCGGAACATCCGGAAGGAATAGGCAATCGGATCCGTCGGCGCCGGTGGGCTCCACATGTTCGCGAAATCCAGCTGCTCGCGGCCATAGATGCCGAGCACATCCATTTCGGCAATGGCATCAACGATGGATTTTTGTCCGCTGTCGATGCTGTATTCGGACAGTGACAGCTTGGTGCCTGGATAATATGTGCTGATCCAGTTCTTGAAGCGCGGGATCAACTGCATCGGCCCGTCGAAGTCGTACTGCTCCACCCAAGTGCCGCCGTTGTAAGTGGGATCCCACAACGTTCGCGTCGACGCCAGCTGGCCGGCGGGCGTCGAAGTGTCGAAATAGTAGTGTTCGTCGAAATAATCAAGAATGCGCAGATGATTGGTCTGCTCGTACGCGGCCATTTGCTGCAGATAATATTGGCCGGCCCACAATCCCCCTTGCTGGCTGGCGGTTCCGACCCAGCCCCCGAGCGTAAAATCCGACGGGCCGAGAACGAGAGCCGAGCCGTCCGCTTGTTTGACCGCAGCGGCATATTTTTGCCCCAGCTGCACGATCGTGGCGTACGTGGCCGTGGTGGGTTGAACATCGCGGTGCGTGTTTGACCACCCCAGCGGCTCATTATCCAATTGATAGTATTTGACGCCCCCTGCCGCGGCGGTACCGAAAGTGCCGACCAAGTGCTGCACCCATCCTTGCTGCAGTGAAGTGGTGTTGGGAATGTGATTCGCCAAGATGTCGTTGTCCATCAGCTGCGTCGAGCCATTGGTCGCCACCGTGGCAATGCTGTTGCCGCAAGTCTCAGTGACGCCGTTGACGACGGGAAAAACATAAGGGTTGGTCGATGTCTGTGCACCATACTCAGACACCGGAAAGCTGCAGCTCCAAGCGTACGATTTGTTGACGTAGGGCAGGATGGGAATGGTGATCAGGGCATTCGCATTCGCCGGCTTATAGGTGTTGACCATCAAATCCGGCGAAGCGCCCGGTGTCGGCGCAGTGGTTGCCCCGCTGCCGCCCATGAAGTACCAATCAAAACCCGAGTTGCTCGAATCGACTTCCCAGTTGTAACGCGAGGTGCCGTCGCCGCCCCAGCGGATATTGCCTACTTGTATTTCCTTGGCAAACGTCGCATCGAGTCCATAGCTTGCGATGCCATAGATGTCGGGGCTGATCGCGTAGCGCGAAGCCGACGCATCGACGCTTAGTGTGGGAGCGGCAGTCGACTGCGCCGAAGCCGGATGCAATGGCGCAGCAAGACACCCAATCCACAGGCCCAATAGGGGCGCCGCAGCGCTCGGAATTCGCATACGCCCTCGCGATTGAGTGCTAATCGCGGCAGAGTAACGATAACGATGCTTGAAAGCTGTGAAGCAGTACCTGCTGCGCTGTGCGCCGAGCGTCTGCGCAGAGCGACAATGCATAAGTTAAAGGCTGTCAGTGCCGCAATTCACCACGCATCCATGCCTGACTTCTCCAGATTTCCTTAAAATTGTCTGGCAGCTTACGCTGTGCCAGACATCTCCATCCAAGGCTGGCACGAGACGCGAGAATTCACTCCATCGCAAACGATACCGTTGATTGGAATTCGACGCGCGCGTTGATCGTGCTGTTGTGCTTCGTGCTGAATATGCTCGACGGCACCGACTTGCTCATCATGTCGTTCATTGCACCAGTGCTATCGGAGACTTGGCACGTCAGCCCCGAGCGCTTGGGCGTCCTATTCAGCGCCAGTCTCGCCGGCATGGCCGTCGGCTGTCTTTTGATCGCGCCCCTCGCCGATCGTTATGGACGACGCGTTCTGATCATCGGCGCCCTGGTGATCGTCGCCGTATCAATGGTATGGTCAGGCTTCTCGCGCAGCGTGTCGGAACTCATGGTCGCCCGGCTGTTCGTCGGCATCGGTGTCGGAACCATAGGAGTTTCCATGACCGCGATGACGGCCGAGTTTGCGCCGGACACTCATGCCAATTTCGCGGTCGGGTTCGTCCAAGCCGGGTATCCATTTGGTTCGATCATTACAGCCCTGGTGGCGGCAAATCGGCTGCCGATGCACGGTTGGCAATCGATGCTCATCGCGATCGGCGGCATGAGTGCGTTGATGCTGCTGGTCATCTGGCTGCTGCTGCCGGAATCTTTGTCGTTCTTGGCGCTGCGCCGCCCTGCGCGTGCGCTCGAGAGAATCAATGATGTGCGCAAACGGCTCGAGCTGACACCCTGGGTCGCGCTGCCCGCACCTGCTGCGCCGAGCGGGCGCGGCATTCAAATCAGGGCTCTTTTCGCGGACGGCAGGTCGCGCTCCAGTGTATTGCTGTGGTGTGCGGTCACGTTGGGGTATTTCGTGCTTTATTTTGTGATCTCTTGGGTCCCGAAACTCGCTTCCCAGGCGGGACTGCCGGTTTCCGATGCGATCTACGCCGGCGCCAGCTACAACCTCGGCGCGTTCCTCGGAACCGCGGCCCTCGGTTTGCTGACGATTCGATTTCCATTGAACAAAGTCGTTGCATCGTTTCTCGGTGTTGCGGCTATCGCCATGCTCTTTTTTGGCCATTCGGCGGCTTCCGTATGGCTGACCTTGCTCCTCGCGCTGTGTGTTGGCGCGAGCGTACAGGGCGGATTCAACGGGTTCTGGGCCGTGGCCGCGCGGCTGTATCCCGTTGCCATGCGAAGCACGGGCATTGGTTGGGCGCTGGGGGTGGGTAGAATCGGCGCCGTTCTCGGACCCATCGTCGGCGGCCTGCTGGTCGGCGCAAAAGTCCCCGTATCGATCATTTTTCTCATTTATGCCGCACCGCTGGTCGCGGCTGCATGCATGACCCTCGGAATCAAATTGATTCGATGAACACGAGCAATCGATCTTACCTCGTCGGGTTACTTGGCCGAGGCATCGCGGCCTCGCAAAGCCCCAAGATGCACGAACGCGAGGCGGCGTCGCTCGGCGTTCCTCTCGTTTATCGGACCATCGATTTCGACCGACTGGGTTACGAGGACGGACGCCTCGACGAGGTGCTTCGCACACTGCAGGCAATTGGATTTGATGGAGCCAACATCACGCATCCATTCAAGCAGAAGGTTCTCGTCTCGCTCGACACGGTGTCGCCGGATGCAGCCGCCTTAGGCGCGGTGAATACCGTGACCTTCCGTGACGGGGCACGGCACGGCTTCAATACCGACTGGACCGGCTTTCGCGCGAACCTGCAACTTGGACTGCCGGGAATCGCGTTGCGGCGAGTCGCGCAGATCGGCTGTGGCGGCGCCGGCTCTGCTGTCGCCTATGCACTTCTAAGCATGGGGGTGCAGGAACTGCGGGTAGTCGACCTCGACTCTGATAGAGCCGAAGAGATGGCCGAACGCATCGGAATTCATTTTCCAGATCAGACGATCGTGGTCGTCTCAAACGCCGAAGCAGCGCTCGGCACCGCCGACGGACTGGTACAAGCATCGCCGATCGGCATGGCATCACACCCGGGTATGCCGTTCCCTCCCGAGCTGCTTCGCGCTGAGATGTGGGTGAGTGAGATTGTGTACTTTCCCCTGGAAACCGAGTTGCTGCGCGCCGCCAAAAAGCGCGGCTGCGCCACCCTCGCCGGCGGTGGAATGGCCGTGCATCAGGCGGCAGATGCGTTTCGGTTGATGACCGGCCTCGAGCCCTCTGTGTCGCGGATGCTGGAAAACTTCGGCGCTTAGACGCACGAAAACGAGGGAACACTATTCGCAACCTCAGGGACTGGAGGGGTGAGGACCGACTTGGTCAGGCATCGGCATCGGCGAGGTGATTCCTTCGAATTCCGGGGCCACACCAGGATAGGAGTCGTCGTTCTGTGAGGCGACCACCAGCCAGCTGCCGGCGCGCTTCTCGGCGACCATCGTCATCATTCCCAACCGTCGCGTGCGCGCGGTGCCATCGGGATTCTTGTCACCAGCACCCGTCCAGCTCCAATGAACTATCGCGATATCCGGACGCAGAAAGCGTACAGCAACCTGTAGCACTTCAAACTTTATGTCGTGGAAACGCCCGCTGAGCAAGCGCGTGTGATATTTCTCAAAGTCTGACTTTCCGTGTAGCCACAGGGCGCCGACCGTCACGAAATCTATGTCGTCGGCCATTATCTGCGCCAGCTGGTGGCCGTCATGCTTATTAAAGGCGGCAGCGAAAGCTTGTGGCAGGTTGTGAACGGTTTCCTCATCCAACTTTGTTTGCGCCTGAGCGGCTGAGATCGCCGCCAACGATAGTACGATTGCTGCGGTTACGACCCGGATCATGTGCATAGTCCTCCCGAATTGTTGTAGTCGACAAGGCATTCCTCGCGAACTGCTGCTCTCGATGTATGCGTTCTCGATCGGAATGCCGCCGACTGAAGTTCAAGTGTACGCCGTGTTCATACGCCCAGCACTTGACCCTCCGAACTCCGGTCCGTGATCGACAGCGGCAGGCCCCGCAGTCCGCCGAGCTTTTTTGCGTGACTGCGAACGAGATAACATTTCGCGGTGAGTTATGTCGTCTCGCAAACCTGCCTACGATTTATAATTTGCGGGAGGCGCCTACGTCCGCACGCTGCCCGGGGGTTTCATCTCATGAACGACACCGTCAAAATCAAACGGCCCATGGTCTGCCGGCGCCACCAGGATCTCGGCGGTCGTACCAGGGAGGATTCGCAGGGAAATCCCATCCGAGTAAGAACCCGCGCCGACGAGTCCCAGGATGATTTTGACGGCGCGTTCCTCGAGCACACGGTGAAATTGGATGGAGGCTCAGTCGCAAGGTAAGCACGCAAGGCTCCATTCTCGCGCGCGGTTACGCTGGATAGCCTTCTTCTCTTCGGACAAGTTGATCAACTCTGCAAACACCAAAGCGTCTGCCCTGCGGCGGCTGTCCTCACCCAACCCCATGAACTCTATGAGCTCGCTCGCCGAGTGTGCTGCGGTTCTCAAAACTCCGCAGCGGCCGCGGTTCCGCGACGCAGTTCGCGCCGCTGTGTACTCCGTGCGCTAGAGTCATCCGTTGATTCCTACCAGGACGGCGGCATCCGCCCGCGGCATCTGGAGTGACAGCATATGTGGAGATTTGACCATAAGACCTGCGCGACTCTTGCGCTGATGACCCTCGCCACCCTAGTCGGTATGGTCCCGGTCGATGCGCAGAGCGAAGCCGTGGATAGGCATGAGCACCAGTCTTCCGAGGGCGCGCGGCAGGCCGCGCAGCACCATACCTATCCCGCACGTCCGCTGGCTACACATACTGCCGCGCGCGCGGAGGCGTCTTCTGCGCGCCAGCGCCAGGTCGCGAACGATCACCGGGAACTGGTCGGTCACAGCATCAAGGAGCCGCGCCTGGCGGCTGTCAGCGTCATCGGCGGAGTCCATCTCGCCGGTGGCAGCCGAGTGCACGAAGTCTCCCGCGATCTCGCCGGGGGCCAGATCCACGTCGTGCGTTACGACAACACCCTCAGCGGCACGGTCGAGCGCACTATTCGGCCGGGTCTAATGAGCCGCACCTTCGTCAGCGGCGGACACGTCCTCTATGCGCACGTCTACCAACGGCATGTCTGGCACCAATTCGGCAGAGCGTTCGCGTACGAGACGTTCGTGCCGGCGGTGCGGTATCCCGGGGTCTACTACGCTTGGACGCGCGCCGCATGGCCGCGCCCGATCAGCTATAGCTGGAATTGGCAGGTGCAACCCTGGTACCCGATTTACGGATCGCAGTTCACGCCGTATCCCGTGTACACGAGCCCGGATCTGTGGATGACCGACTACATCATCGCCCAGAGCATGCGAACGGCCTATCAAGCGCAGAGCGTCGCGCCGCCATCGCAACCGGCACAACAGGGTGCTCCTGCGGCGCCAGCGCCGGATTCCAGGGTTGCGGCGCCCGCGGCACAACTTAGCGACGCGGCGCCCCCTCCGCAACCGAGCGATGCACGGCCGGTGTCGCAATCGAGCGCTATGCCGTCCACACCGGTAACGCTCCCGCCGGCCATCACGCCGCAGGTCAAGGCGCAGCTCAACACCCAAATCAAAGTTCAGCTACAGGAGCAACAAGCCGCTGCAGCGATGCCGGTGAGTCTGACGACTCAAAGCATTCCGCCTGCACTTAGGCCCAATCACGTGTTCTTTCAAGTCGTACAGCCGATCGACGTTCCGTCAGGCACCGCCAACGGCCACTGCTCGCTAAGCGCCAATGATTACATCAAGCGTACCGGGGCAATGAGCAATGACGATTGGATGATTCCGGTGGTGGTCGAGCTGAGCCGGCCATCCGACTGCCCCGAGGGCCTGCCGACACGTATTGGGCTCAACGATCTCAACGCCATGGAGAACGAGCAGGAGGCCCAGGTCATGGCGGCGATGCAAGCGGCCACCAAGAGCATGGGACCGAATGGACCGCCGAGCGGCCAAGGGGCGCACCCGACCTTGATTGCCGACGGCAACGCGGCTCCGGATCCAATGGCGCTCGATGCAATCCGACAGACGGAGTGAGCGAGTGCCTGCTGCTGCCGCGCAGGCGAGTCCTCGGTATCGATCATGATCGGCGAAATCATAGACCACTATCGCGTGCTGGAACTCGTCGGTCGCGGCGCGATGGGCGTCGTTTACAAGGCGCTCGACTTGAATCTCGACCGGCAGGTCGCCATCAAAGTGATGAGCGCCGAAGCCCGCAACGACCCTGCCTTCGTCGAACGTTTCCGTGAGGAAGCGCGCATGCAAGGCGCGCTCAATCACCCAAACGTTGCGCAGCTCTTCGACTACTTCGTCCACGACGGCGCACCTGTCGCTGTCATGGAATTCATCGACGGCGAGAGCCTCGAGCAATTGATCCGGCGGCGCGGGCCAATCCCGGCACGCGAGGCTATACCGATCTTCAAGCAAGCGCTGCGCGGAGTCGCTGCCGCGCATCGCGCCGGCATCATCCATCGCGATCTCAAGACGGCCAATCTGATGATCACCTGGGGCGACATCGTCAAGGTGATGGATTTCGGCATTGCCAAGCGCCAGAGCGCAGCGGGCGCTACCAAGGCCGCCAGCACCACCATCGGCAGTCCGCTCTGCATGGCGCCGGAGCAGATCCTCGGTCGCCCTGTCGATTGCCGCACCGACGTGTACGCCCTCGGGATTACGCTCTACCATCTCTTGAGCGGGCAGCTGCCGTTCGATCCCCGCGGTAAGACCGAGTACAGTCTCTTGAACGCCCATGTGAACGATCTGCCGGAGCCGCCGACAGTTCACTTTCGCGATATTCCGCAGCCTCTCGTGGACGTCGTGATGCGTTCGCTCGCTAAGGAGCCCGAGGCGCGCTTCCAGACTGCGGATGACTTCATGCGTGCGCTGCCGGATATAACCCCGCCCAATGCGCCCACACCGCGGGTTGATCCGATCGGCGCGGTGGCGATATCACGGGCGGCGGGTCCGACCGGAACGGTAGCGATTCCACGGGTGGGTCCGACTGGCACGAAGGCGATACCGCGAACGGGTCCGACCGGCACGGTGGCGATAGCACGGGTGGGGCCGACTGGCACGGTGGCGATACCACGAACGGGTCCGACCGGCACGGTGGTGGCGATTGCGGCCGCACCGCCAATGAGCGGGGATCCCGTCGCTTCTGGCGAGCCCACCAGCACGACGGTGTTCGACTTCGCGTCGTCGACGCAACGCGAGCCACTCGGCCCGACGGCAGTCGACCGCTTTCTTGCGACAGTGTGGCAGCAGACACGCTCGCCCCCATCCGCTCCGTCACCGGCAGCCACTGCCTCGCCAGCGGTGGCCGCGAATGTTGCGCCTCCGGCAACGCCAGTCGCGGTAAGGCTGAGCGAAATCGTCACACCAATGTCTCCCGCGCGGTCTCCTAAGCGGCAAGGGTTGGGTGTGGCCCCGTCGAGTTTGATGCAACGCCTGCGCTCTAACCGCTCGACCTTCGTAGCGGTGATCGTCGCGACACTCGTGTTAGGTATGCTGGTCCGCCACGCGCAGCGGCCGCATGCGACCTCGACGGGTGCCGCCCTCGCCTCCAGTGGCCATCGGTTCACGCTCCCGCAAGCATCGACGACGACGCAGGCGCCGGCCTCCACGGAACCTTCCGCGTCGCCGCCGGCGGTTCTGGGTTCGGGGGCCGACCCATCCGTGACGCAGTCGGCAGACGTGACCGCCACGGCAGCCGTGGCCGGGACGGCCTCACCGCCCGCCACGACAACCGCGCCCACGCGCCCGGATCTAGCGGGCATCTGGCGCGGCACATATGTCGATGCCTCGGGCAAGCAGCTGCTGCGCGTCATCAGTCTGAGCATTGGCCGCGTGTACGACGACGGCAGCATCGAAGGCACATTGCAGTACGAATCGGCATCGGGAGACGGCGAATGCAAACTTCACCCGCATGGCAGCACCTATTCGGCCGGCAAGCAGCGGCTGCAGCTGAGTCCCGAGGGGTGCAGTCGGCACTATCCCAAGGAGCTTGGTGTACCGGTTGATTTCGACGGTGTGACTCCGCAGGCGGACGCGCTCAAGAACGGCCGCATCGAAGCGCCCACGGGCGAAGTGATCCGGGTCAATCTGAAACGAGCAAATGGGGTCGATAAGCGGAGTCCAGAATCGACCCACCCGCCCGCGCACCACTCGACTCTCGCTGAGCGTCCCAGCTTCGGGAAAAGTTACCTGGCTTTGGTGAGCGACTCGCCAATCGGGTGCGCCACTGCCGCACTCCGGCGGGGAGCATAGGGCTGCGCAACTTGCGAGTCTACTGCGCGTTGACCGGAACACTGCTTTAATCGCTCGATGAGCCAGCGACCCGCGGGACCGGGTGGTCTGGCGGTGAGGTAAACGGCCGACATCGGCAATTTCAGTCCCTCCTCCGGCAGATCTTGAATTGACAGTTTGGCGAGTCGACCTTCCAGAAGATCCTGATTCACCGCATGCAGCGGCATGCCGCCCCAGCCCAATCCTTTGAGGAGAAACGCGTGCTTGGCAAACAAATCGCCGAGTCGCCAGGTCAGTGGCGACATGACACCGAATTCGCGCCCTGCCGTCAGTTCGGATCGGTCAGTCAGCACCAGTTGCACATGTTTGGCGAGCTCTGTTTTTGGAATCACACCATTGAACAGCGCCAGCGGATGCTCACGCGCGGCGACCATGATCATGTCTACCGCTTGCAGGCGCTCCATCGTCATGGAGTCTGGCGCGATCGGCAGTGACCCCACGACGCCAAGGCTGCAGCGACCATCGAGCACCGGTTGGTATGCGCCGCCGAGCGCTTCAACATACAGTCGCAGGGGCGTGCGCGGAAATCGGTCCCTGAATTCCTTGGCCGATTCAGCAATGGCTTCAATTGGAAAAAGCACGTCGACCACTGCGGAGAGTTCCGACTCGAGGCCACGGGAAATTCCTTTCGCGCGCGCCTTGAGCAGATCGACGTTGGCCACGACACTGCGCGCGTCGGCAACCAACTGAATACCGGCGGGAGTGAGTTTTGGGTAACGCTCGGAACGATCGAATAGAACAACGCCGAGTTGTGCTTCGAGGTTACTGACGAGTTCGCTGACCGCAGATTGCGCGCGATGCAGCTTGCGCGCGCCCGCCGAAAAGCTGCCTTCATCGACCGCAGCGATGAAAGCCCTCAATTGGTCCAGGGAAACTCCATCAAGCATGCTTTCCGGCCTTTATATCGGGAATGCCGATGGATAATATCGCAATATAACGGCTACTCATAGGAGAAGTGCCGGCGCACGATACACCTCACTTTCCGTTTAACCAAATGAGGCGGTAACTGCCATGAAGCTACTTCACATCGATTCCAGCGTTCTGGGACCTAACTCGGCAAGCCGAGCTCTGTCGGCGGACATCGTCGCAAGACAGGTTGCGCTGCATCCCGGCATCCAAGTGCTGCGCCGGGATTTGGCGGCGGATGCCGCGCTTCATCTATCGTCAGCTCACCTGGCCGCATGGCAAGGTGGCGGAGTCGAGGATGCGAATCTGGGTGCCGACCTGGCAAAAGGCGGCGCCTACTTAGATGAACTCTTTGCTGCCGACATCGTCGTGATCGGCGCTCCAATGTACAACTTTTCAATTCCAAGCCAACTCAAAGCGTGGATCGATCGCGTAGTCGTTGCGGGCAAGACCTTTCGTTACGGTGCGACTGGCGCTGAAGGGTTGCTGAAGAGCAAAAAGGTGTTCATTGCGTCCTCCCGCGGCAATGTCTATACGCCGGGCTCTCCCGCAGCCGCTTTCGAACATCACGAGAGCTACCTCAGCGGCGTGCTCTCCTTCATCGGGTTGACAGACGTGACCATCGTCCGCGCGGAAGGCCTGGCGTTTGGGCCCGAAGCCAAGGAAGCCGCCATGCTCAAGGCGCGCGAAAACATCGCCGCCATGGCGGCATGAGCACATCAACGCATCGGCAACCAACTCATGGCCGCTGGCCTCCTCCGCTAGCACTAAACGCTTACTACACTTGCAAGGAACTTGAATGAAATACAATTACGCGCTGCTGCTGTCAGCGTTGGCTGTCACGTCGGCAACTGCCGCCTCGACCACCTACAATCTTGATCCGGACCACACCCACCCGAGCTTTGAAGTGGACCATTTCGGGGGGCTGTCCACATGGCGAGGTACCTTCAAGAAATCCAGCGGTACCGTCACTCTTGATACGCAAGCCAAGACAGGAACGGTCGACGTGGTCATCGACACCGCAACGGTCGATTTCGCCCACGACAAACTCAACGAACATGTATCGAGCCCGGAGATGCTGGATGTGGAGAAATATCCGACCGCAGAATACAAAGGAAGCTTTGCCGAATTCGCAAATGGCGCGCCAAGAACGGTTACAGGTGTCTTGACTCTTCACGGCGTTACAAAGCCCGTGACGCTCACCATTAATTCCTTCAAATGCTTTGAACATCCCATGCTCAAGAAGCAGGTGTGCGGAGCGGATGCCACTGGCAGCTTCAACCGCGCTGACTTTGGCGTGAATTACGGTCAGCAATACGGCTTCAAACAGGACGTACTTCTTCGCATACAGGTCGAAGGCGTCAAGGCGAACTAAAAGCCCTCCGCGATCGCTAGATAAGGCCTTATTTTTGTTTTCTCAGATACCAACGACGCATGGCGACGATCGCCCAGATGGCCTCGACCAGCCCGAAGGGCCATGCGCCTTGTAGGAAGCCGTAAGTTGAACCAAGCACGCATGCGGCGGCGAATGCGAGGATGAACCAATGGCTCCGACTTTCAAGCGCATACGTCACCAACATCGCCGTGACTGCAAAAAGGCCGAACAGCGTTAATGCATCCACCTATGTTCTCCACGTTCGATCTCGGTTGCCCAGACTGCTAGACATTATCTAACCACGTCTCTCGCCAAGCTCGTTCCCGGGAGGGATCTCGCTAATTGACTATCGAGGCCACGAGTTTTCCGGTGGTGGGCTGCGATCGCACCGTCACCGGCCACGGCCGTATCTGCATCGGGCGGCAAAGGTTATCAACTGACATAACGCTATCAATCAGTGACATGAATCGCAGATCCAGGTCAATGAACTTCATCTATGCGTTCAGATCGGGCAGGGTAACCAGGCTCGGGTGGGGCTCTGCCGATGCAGGGTGCCGACCAACACGCTCAACACATGGTACCCGATCTGCTGCCCACTCGCGGCCGCCCCAGGAACCGCTTACGAAGATCGTCTGGACTCCGGAGAAGCGCGTGGACACACGACAGATCCGACAGAGCGGAATGACCGAACAGCCCAGAACGGCGGCTTCTGCCCTTTCGGCGCGGCCGTCGCTCGGAGCCTGTCTAGCGCTCGCGTTTGTCGCGGTGCTCCTCGTTCTAGCGCTAGGAATGCGTTTGGTTCAGCAGAGCACGAGCAGAACTGCCGAGCTCGCGGGCAGCCTCGAGACCCGCTACGAGCCCGTGCTAAGGATGTCGCGAGAGCTCGCGGAGTCCGTCACGGAATTCGAGCGGCGTGTCACCGCACTGTCGCGAACAATGTCATCCGACGATCTCGTCGCGGTGAAGTTCTCCGGGACGCGCATGCTCGAGGTCTTCGACGAATTCTCGCGACTTGCCCCGAGCGATACCGCCAACATTCCGCCCGATCTGCCTGTGCGCGTGCGAGAGTTCCGGAACCAAGGGTTGCAGATCGGTGAACTCCACCGCCTGCGCGCCGTGGAGATCAACCGTTCCCTGGCAGCCCTGGACTCGCTGGCGATGCGTGCCGCGCGTGCGGCTGCCGGCGTCCAATCCGGCGACCAGGTCTTCGCGCTCAAGTCCCTCGCGGAGCTATCGCGGGCCGCCGCGGCGCTCCGCGCCAGCGTGATATCGCTCTTCGCGGCTCCGTCGACCGCGGTCGCACACGCCGGAACGCACGATAGTGCGGCATTCGCCGCGATCCTCCGTGCGCACTCGGCAGAAGTTACGCGCTCCGTGGGACGCGCCTGGCTCGATCTCGAGGGCGAAGACTTCGCGATCGCGTCGCGCGCACAAGCGCATGCCCTAGAGATCCAGCAACAGATCGAAACCGCGCGTGCAGCATTTGATGCATCGGCGCGGGAGCTGGCTGCGCAAATCGAAATCGGGCTGCAGACACCCGCCTGGCAGGCGCTCACGCTTGAGGCAGGTCGCGCACGAGCTACTGCCGAGAAGGCCCAGAATCGTCTCGAGAGTGTCGCGATGAGCGTATTCGGCGTCATGCTCGTCATCGCCGGATCCATTACATTCGGAATCCTGGCTCCCGCGCGCCGGTTGCTCGAAGGCACGCGGCGTCTCGCTCGTGGCGCGTTCGATACGCCGGTTCCCCGCGGCGGTGTGCTCGAACTCGACGAGCTTGCGGTTGCATTCAACGACATGACCGAGGCCCTGCATACAACACACCTCGAATTGCGCAAACAGCAGGCGGCGCTAGAGAACCGTGTCGCCGAGCGCACAGAACAACTCGGCCACCTCGCCCATCACGACCCGCTGACCGACCTCCCGAACCGGCGTGCGCTTGAGAAGCACCTAACTGCAACCATCGACCTGGCGCGGACAAATACGAGCTGTGCCGCCGTCTTCTATATGGACGTCGACAACTTCAAGACGATTAACGACAGCCTAGGTCATCAGTTCGGCGACCGCGTTCTATGTGAAATCGGTGCGCGTCTTCTGGAGGTGACAGGCCCCAGAGGCTTTGTCGCACGCCTCGGCGGCGACGAATTTACACTCGTGGTCGACACCCTCGAATCGGGAACGGCGGCGGAAGATTGCGTTCGACGGATCATGTTGGCATTCCAAAAGCCGGTTTGCGTGGGCGGTCGCGACATTCTCGTCAGCGTCAGTGTCGGCATCGCGATGTTTCCGGAGCACGGCGATACCTTCGAGGCGCTTCTGCGCGCCGCGGATTCGGCGCTGTTTTACGCGAAGGATCGTGGCAGAAACGGATTCAGCCTATATCGTCCGGAGCTTCTGATTGCGGCGTCGCATCGATTCGAAACCGAACAGGGCCTGCGCCGTGCGCTCGAAGCTGGCGACCTGCTGCTTCATTTCCAGCCGGAGGTCTCGCTGGTCGAGATGAATACCAGCGTCGTTGAGGCGTTGCTCCGTTGGCGCCACCCCGACGGACGTATCGCGACCGCCGATGAGTTTATGGCGACGGCGGAGCAGTCCGGTCTCATTCTCGAACTCGGCGACTGGGTTCTGCACCGGGCGATCGACGCGGTCCGGCAGCTTCGCAGCGAATCGTGGCCGCAGGCACGGGTTGCCATCAACGTGTCGCCGCAACAGTTCCTCACCGGACGATTCGTCGAGTGCGTGGATCGGGCACTTCGCGAGGCACGAATGCCGGCTGAGTGCCTGGAGATCGAACTCACGGAGACCACTCTGCAAACCGGCAGGCTTGCCATCGAGGCGCTGCACGAGCTGCGGCGTATGGGCGTCGCTGTGGCGCTCGATGACTTTGGGGCCGGCTACTCGTCACTGAAATCAATCGGCGAGTTGCCGCTCACACGAGTCAAGCTCGATCGAAGCCTGATGAAAGACGTGGACTCGAATGCTAAGGCCGCAGCGATCGCGCATTCAGTTACGCGGCTCTGCCACCAGCTCGGATTGACCGTAACCGCCGAGGGCATCGAGCGTCCGGCCCAGCTTGAATTTGCCGCGAATTGCGGCGATGTCCACCTGCAAGGATATCTGATCGCGAGACCGGCGCCGCTCGAACATATCGGTCGATTTGTCGCGGAATCACTCCCGCGACTTCAGTCGATCTGGCAGTTGGCGACACTGAGGCAGCCTGAGGCAACCGACAGGAACGATGCTTCCCTTTTGGCCTTCCGACGACCGCGCTCGCGCTGATGCATGCGTCTATGCTGCCCAACACTCCGTTCGACATCGCGGATCTGCTTTGCAGGCGAACCTAGTCGTCAGCGACGACCTGCACGCTCGAGGCGACGGCCGCGGCCGCCCGCGCGCCGACCTCGCACGCCTATCTAAAACGTTAGTGTTTAGGTATCGAAGGAGGGAAATCGATCCTTGCGATCGTGACGATGCGCTTACACCGGGATCAGGTGTCCAACTTCAACCAACTCTTCTGCGCTGAGGCCCTCGAAGAACGATTCCGGCTCGTGTGCCCGTCAATTGTTCGGTAGCGGCTTCGCGAATCGTTTTCATAGCCGTGGGGCTGGCACGGCTGGGTTGCTTTGGGTGCCGCCCGCAAGTATCTATGTGTGATGGCGCACCGACAACGGTAGCTGTCGCCACTATGGTTTGATCCGAACACAAGTTCCGGAGACCAGTGTGGACATAAATCATCAAATCGCATTTGGTGTCGGAACGGTTCAATTAAACCCCACGGCAATCAACCCTGATTGGGTGCTCGAGGGCAATCCGGTTACGCGCAGCAAACTGTTGTCGACCAGCGCCGACGGCACCGCCAGTACGCTATTTTGGGATTGCACGGCCGGTCGGTTCAATTGGTTCTACGATGTCGATGAAACCGTATACGTGCTGGAAGGTTCTGTGACCATCAAGGACCAAGAAGGTTTGTCACGTCGGGTGAGCGCCGGCGACTGGATATTTTTTCCGAGGGGATCCTACGCAGAATGGACCGTCCATGGGTACGTGCGCAAAGTGGCGTTTTGCCGATCCCCCATGCCGAGGCCCGTTCAATTTGCCCGCGGCGTTTACCGGGTTCTAAAAAGGCTGACAGGCCGCGGCTTCAACGACGCCGAGGCTACCGCGACGTTTCAGCGCGGCTAGCGGCGGGGATGTCCTTCCTGATTGGAGATCACACTCTATTCCGTCGTTGCGATGGCGCGGAGAATAATGCACTTCGTGGGATGCGCTGCCAGCCTCCGTATCCCACTCAATCTATTTGTGTGGGATACGTCACTGCGCACACACATCCGGGGCCAGCGGTTTGGCGCATGGTCTCCATGCCTGGCATCAGCGCGAAACATACTATTGAACGTATCGAGCCGCGGAAGACCATGCGCCTGAACGCCGACCGGTCCAGGTTTTGACATCGGCGCGGCGACTGAAGGCCGCCTTGGCCTAATTTCACGGGAGCAGCGCCGCATGCGGCCGTCTTTGTGGGGCTTGGGACAAACCTTGTTCCCATAACACGTGCATCACGAAGGTGTTGCTTCGTCTTTTGGCAGCACTTGAGCCGAGTATCATGGGAGTAGACAGAGGTGGTTCCGGTTTTTCGGACGGGGGTGTAAGTGGATATCTGTCCGGGCAATATAGCAACCGGAGGGCAGATATCTATGAGGAAGCCAAGACGTAAT